>Ga0307421_1000316_pt1 | contig 31693 bp, 23 predicted proteins | sample SalMarWE160270MG_FD_202163 | JGI IMG/M metagenome (GOLD analysis project Ga0307421, IMG submission 202163) | Salt marsh sediment microbial communities from the Plum Island Ecosystem LTER, Massachusetts, United States - WE1602-70 | ecosystem: Environmental > Aquatic > Marine > Intertidal zone >... | reverse complement strand
AGTTAACCTCCTGTACTTCGGCTCCTTCATAATCTAATCGCCTCCTGATCTTTTTATACATTATTATAATTTGTTGCGTTAGATTTTTGAACGTGCCTTGTTTATATCTGCAGTATTGCATATATACTTACAATTTGGTGTTATATCCGAAGTAAACTTCGGATATACTTCCCTATAGATGCTCTTTTTCGTCTTTATTTGTCACCTCCCATTTCACTTATGATAGTATAATAAAATAAAGGGAAAGTCAAGAAAAAAGTTTGAATCTACTCCAGGTTTAGATAAGCAGTTTAAAGTCAAGAAGACAACCTCCGGCCCCTTTACCCCCTTTATTTACTTTGCATTTTTTGATTCATTCCAAATATCCTTCAGAATTCCATAAACTAAAACATCTTCGTACTTATTCCATTTGATTACATGTTCTTTAAGAAGTCCTTCCTTTTTCATTCCTAATTTTTGCATAACCTTTCCTGATGCAGGATTTCTCTTTAAATGTTCAGCAAAAATTTTATGAAGTCCGTACTTATTAAAACCATATTCAACTAATGCTCTTGCTGCTTCGGTGCAATATCCATTGCCCCACAAATTTTTATCGATCCAATATCCTAATTCAGCATGGTTAAATTTCTTCTCAACTCTCAAGCCAACAGCACCAATTAGTTCACCGGTTTCTTTTAATATAATTGCGTAGTTTATTAATTCACCTGCTTCAAATTTAGGCTGATGAATTGAGATCCATTCCTCTGCTAGGCCATCAGGATATGGATGAGGGATATTAAGCGTTGTGTCGGCTATATCTTTATCACCAGCTTTTTGCTGAACAATTTTTGCGTCAGATAATTCAAATGGCCTTAATACGAGACGCTCTGTTTTAAGTATTTCTCTCTCTTTCATAACTTGCATCTATAGCAAAGTAAGTATTTCACATAAAATTTTGCGGGTATGCGAAGTCCCAAAGAAATTTAGCGAAACGTCGCAAACAGGCTTTTATCGGAAGTTGCTCCAGGCATATTTTTTTCTCTATTAATTACTTCACTAATAACATTTTTTTCGTGCTTCTAAGGTTGCCAACCTTTAAACTGTAAAAATATATTCCACTACTAACGCTCTTGCCTTGTGTATCTTTTCCATTCCAACTAACAACATAGGTTCCGGCAGATCTTTCCCCTTTAACTAATGTTCGCACAAGATGACCTGTGATATCATAGATATCAATTTGCAAAAAATCATTTTTAGAAAGGGTATATTGAAAAAAAGTGGTTGAATTAAACGGATTAGGCGTATTCTGCTGTAAGCTAAAATCCGCTACCTCCAATCTGTCATCCGGCTTTTCTTCTACTCCGGTGTATGGTGGAATGAATGTGCCATAGACATCGCCATCAGTAAAAGTAGAAGTATCACATCTGGTAGTAACTGCTAAGTATTGGTAGTCTCCAAAACCCGCCCCTATGGATAAAGGAATTTTATCATCCAATGGGCCAAAGATGGTAAATCCCGTATCAACTGGAACCCCTGAAGTATTGAAGAATCTTCCCTTGGAATAGGTATCTATAGACCATAGACCATCAGTCCAGGTTATTAGATAATTAGTCCCATCAAAGGCTATAGAAGGAAACTGCTGATTTCCAGGTTCATCAGTAATAGTAATTCTTTCGGCAACAGTGCCAGAGGTGGTTACAAAACGGGCAAAAAGGTCCCATTCGTTGCTTACCTTCTCATGGAAACCTACCATATACCTTGAACCGTCAAAGCAAATTGACATTGGATTGTCACTGGGATATGGACTATCATCTATTATGAAGTTTAGACCTACCAATGTACCTTGTTTACTTACTAATTGACCAGAAACACTTATATCTGTGTCGGGAATAATATCAACCCAGGTTATCAGATAATTTGTGCCATCAAAGGCCATAGCAGGCATTCGTGCACCGTCGCTTATAAATATTTCTGTTCCTACAAGACTTCCTGACCTGCCTACGAGTTGCCCGAAGAGAGAATCATTTTTGATCCATGATACCAGGTAGGTAGTATCGCTAAAGGCGATACACGGGAACTCATCATTGTCAACAGTCGTAGCTATGGGAAAAGACGCTCCTATCAGATTGCCTGATGGGTTTATGAATTGTCCATAGATATTACAAGTGGGGTAGAGGGCAGCATCATCCCATACCATAAGATAGTTTATCCCATCAAATGCCACCACAGGCAATCCATCAGGGAAAGGAATACCGGCTCGGTCTACTGAAATCCTGGAGCCAACTAAACTACCAGTTTGAGATACCAACTGGGCAGTAATATTACTGCTACCCAATGTATCTCCCTGGATACCTAATAGATAATTTGTACCATCAAAAGCCCCACCTCCTACAAAAGTGCTATCTTCCCCGACCGCAATAGGAAATTCTGCGAATTTTGGGTTTGTCTGGGCTGTGATATTTGTTACTGTCAAACTGAAAACAGCCATTACAGTCATAATAAAAAATCCTTTCTTCATTTTTTCCTCCATTTTTTAATTGTTGAGTACAATTTCCGATAACTTGTTTATATCTGCAGTACTGCGTATATACTTCCAATATGGCGTTATATCTGCATTATTGCGTATATATTCTCTATGGGTAACTTTCCCTTCTGTCATACTTCCACTATATTTATCATCTTCCATCTGTCAATCCCTTTTTTGTGGCTTAACCAAACTGTCAAATGGATTTCTTGTGGATGCCACCTGTGACCTTTTATACCTTTGAGTTTTTCAATATAAATAGGGTTATAAGGTAAAGTTACCGTAATCTTTCCACCCTGCCTACTGGATATTTTGACTACATTACCTCTCATTTCACTTATGATAGTATAATAAAATAAAGGAAAAGTCAAGAAAAACGTGAATCTACCCCGGGTTTAGATAAGCAGTTTAAAGTCAAAAAGTTTACCCCGCTTGCCCTATTTGTCATATGTAATGCGTAGCTATTACTGTATGATGTAATGTCTTCTATTACACTATTACATCGGGGCCTGCCCCGCCTGTCACATGTAATGGTTCTCTATTACATTGTGATGTAATGCAACGCTATTATACTGGGGTGGAATGTATAACTATTCCATATGGGGCCAATCTCCGTCCCCTCTATTTTTGTTGTAAGAAAGAGATTTGCCACAGAGGCAGGAGAGAACACAGAGAATTTATTTATTTAAATCATAACCCCTGACCCCTAATAATGCCGCAGATACACGCAGAGTAATAAAGTTAAATAGTTGAGTCATTGAAAAGGTGTTGTTACAAAAATAAGAATTTTAACTTACAACCACAATTATAATTCACTTAATTTTCAGGTTTTTACTCTCCTCCCAACCACCAACCACCAATAATAAGGGAAACATATGGGCCTGTAATCCCTAATTCCGGACCACCTATAACGCTTACTTCATCCATTTCCCAATCACTTCTAATTGGAGAAAAGATATAACCTGCACGGAACCCGATAGCTAAACCCCCTACACCCCTTTCATATTCCCGAACAACCAGTAAATACTCTGCTCCGAGAGAAAAGTGGAGTAATAAACCACCAGTTGTGAGCTTTACACCTCTCCTCGGATCCTCGAGGATATCATAGAAAGAGGGTGATGTCCCTCTTTCCATTATCTCAAGCGTCATTACCCCACCCCCTACTCCAACAAGAGGATAAACCATAAACGCATCTGTGGAACAGAGAAGGAACCCCAGATTAAAGAACCCATATCCACCGTTAATAGAAATCTTAAAACTATCGCTCACCTCCTCTTTCCCGATTATAACCTGAGCCTCTCCTCCAAACATTGCTCTTTTAACAATTGCCTGTCCACCTCCACCTAAAAGGAAGAAATTATTCGAGAATGTGGAATATCCATTATCTGCTAAGCTTGTATTCAGAGCTTCAATATCTATTTTACTACCACCAACCGTCAAATAACCCATACCACCAGCTTCCCCAGCCCAGGCAAGTTGGGCAAATAAGAAACCAATAATTACTATTAAGGGCACCCTTTTAGAAGTTTTATTCACAATTAGAAAATACTTCATTTCTCTTCTCCCAATCTTTTCTTAACCATCTCTATGAACCTATCAAGCCGTCTTTTTACTTCTGGAACTTCAATTAAATCACCATCAATTGAATTTTTTCCATACTCTCTCGCAGGAAATATAAGTGTTTCTGGCTGAAAATCAAGGTTTGTAAAATTATAGAGAGCTTCATGAAGAGCCATATCTCCACCTGCTGTAAGGTTACCAAAAATAATAAAGTTGATCTTTTTCCTCAATTTTTCCTCAAATCCCTGATAATTTTCAAAAATTGCCTGCGCGCGTTCAGTTACCTTCTTGCCTCGCACTAAACATTACACCAAGAATTTTCACTTTCCTCTCCCTCCATTCCTATATATCTTCTGCTACATCAAATTAAGGGCATTCATAGACTTATAATTCCTTTGGCAACCTTCAATTACTACTTTCTGAATGAGTTTACTTCAAATCTCCTATAGTTATTATCCTTCCAATCCCATCCTTTATATAATTTTCCTCATTCTTTTAACCTTTTAGAGTTTATTGTATTTGCCTATAGATGAAATATTTAACTCTATAACTTTCTTATCAATATTACGCAAATTTAAGTAAAAATCAAGTTTTAAGAGGTAAAACCTTCTTCTCTCCCGTTAATATACAAAACCCACAGGGGAAAAATAGTCAAAAAGTTGTCCAAACTGAAAGACACGAGCTGTTTTCTACACCTTGACATTTGATTTTTAATGTTATATGCTACAATAAAAGTGAAAAGATGAGTAAGAACCATAAATCCGGCAGGAAAAATTGGCAATTATTTGGTATTTGTTGATGTAATAAAAAGAAGCTAATATATTTTTTGAATATGAATAAGAAAAAATTTGGTAAAGAATACATTGATGATTTAACCAGTCTCTATAACAGGCGTTATCTTCATAAAGAGATAAATAAAAGAATTGAAGATTCAGAAAAAAGGGACCTTACTTTTTCTATCGTCTTAATTGATCTTGATTATTTTAAAAATGTTAATGACACCTACGGTCACACCCGGGGTGATTCGGTCATAAAAGAATTTGCAGTCTTTTTGAAAGATCTTCTGAGAAAGGACGATATAGTAATTCGTTATGGTGGTGATGAATTTATTTGTGTACTCCCAAAAACAAATTATCGACACGCTGAGATGATTTCAGAACGTATTATAGAACAGTGTAGGGCAGAAGAGTTTGCTCAGATCAGGTTGACCCTCAGCATTGGGATATCTTCGTTTCCGGAAAACGGCAAAGACTGGGAAACCCTTTTTGAGCTCGCTGACAGGAACCTATACTGTGCAAAGAGACATGGTAGGGACAGGGTTGGCTTTTTTGAAAAAGAGAGTAAGGAATTAATCATACCTTCAAAAGAAATCGTCGGCCGAAACACTGAGATAAGTAACATTAAAAAGTTTATCAGGGTAATACTTAATGAAAAAGAAGGTGCGGCTTGCATCAGCGGAGAGATCGGTATTGGAAAAACACGTTTGGTAAGAGAGATTGTGGATGCTTCTGATTTTAAAGAAATTCAATTCTTAAATAGCAATCTTTCAGCTACTACAAAATCGATTCCATATTTCCCTTTTAGAGAGATTATTCGGAGTCTTTTTTATAGGAAGAGGAAAAACATAGAAGAAATACCCGAAGTTTACCAGATTGAACTTAACAAAATTGTACCAGAGCTATTTGATAAGTCAAAGGAAGTAGATGAAAACATCTTAATGGTAGATAAATACAGACTCTTTGAGGGTGTGAGGAAATTTTTAGAGCTTAAGTTTTCCGATGGACCAATGATTATATCTCTGGACAATGTCCACTGGGCAGACAATGGTTCCCTCGAGTTATTTCATTATCTTCTAAAGTCAATGAAGGAAAAGCCCATTTTCTTTTTCTTGATTTATCGCGCAGAAGAGTTCAAGGAAAGTCCTTTTCAAAAGATATTACAGTCGATTACCAGAAAAGGTCTATGCCATACTATCAACCTCAAACCTCTAAAAATCTCTGATGTTTCACGTATGTTATCATTGATTCTTGATGGTAGACCTCCTGCTGAACTTATTCCGTATATATTCAATGAATCGGGGGGTAATCCTTTCTTTATTGAAGAGCTAATAAAATCCTTAGATGCAAATGATGGACTCATCTGGGATAAGAATGAGTGGATATTTGATAAGAAAAAGAAAGTTGTTATTCCCTACTCTCTTGAGGGAGTTGTTGAAAGGAAATTGAGTATGGTGGGGGAGGAAGCCAAGGACGTATTAGAGTATATGGCAGTAATTGGAAAGGAGTTTGGGTTTAAATCCTTACTGGAAATAACAGGAAAAAACGAGGGGCATCTCTTTGACTTAATCGATGAGATACTGGAAGCAAGGTTGGTGAAAGAGAAATCGGGAGAACGTTACTGGTTTTCTGAGGATATCATTAGAGAAATAGTATACGGAAAGATCAGCGATGCCAAATTAAAGAGATACCATCAGGCTGTTGGTGAAAAGACACTGGAACTGCATAGAGAGCATATTGAAGAAAATGTAGAAGAGCTCGCTAAACACTTTTACAAGAGTGGAGATAGGCACAGGGCAATAGAGTACAGTATCATGGCTGGTGACAGGGCAAAGGCAATTTATGCCAACAGAGATGCGATAAGGTTTTACACCTGGGCTATAGATTGTTTCAAGGAAAGTGACATTGAAGATGAGGAACTACGGAGAATCAAATGCTTGAAAAAGAGAGCTGATGTGTTAAAACTGATTGGAGAAGGCGAAAAGGCCATTCCGGACTTAGAACAGGTTATTAAAATTTCAAAAGAATTAAAGAACGAAAAAGAAGAAGCAGATTGTTTAATTGTTCTTTCCAGGGTATATATAGATATGGGCAAGTATGAGAAAGCCACCAGGAATACAGAAATAGCTCATGATATCTACCGAAAACTCAAAGATAGAAATGGAAAGGCAGAAAGTTTAAACAATTATGCCAATATATATTTCTATCTCGGTGAGTATCAGAAGGCACTTGAATTTAACCATCGTTCCTTGAAAATAAGAAAGGAAATGGGTAATCATAAAAGGGAAGCAGCTCTTCTTAATAACATAGGGATTATATACCAGAATTTAGGACAATATTCAAAAGCCCTAAAGTCCTTTAATCATTCGTTAAAAATAATAGACAAGATAGGTAACCGAAAGTTAAAGGCAAATAACCTTAACAACACCGGGATTATTAATTATTATCTTGGCAACTATTCGGATGCTCTAAGGCTTTACGAACATTCATTAAGTATATTTCAAGAAATGGGAGACCGAACAGGTGAAGCAAGGGCACGGAACAATATCGGTAGCATTTATCATATCCAAGGAAAATACAACAAGGCATTTGAGCATTATGAGAATTCTCTGAAAATAGTTGAAGAGATTGGAGACCTACCAGTCGAGGGAACAATCCTGCATAATATGGGAATTATATCTTATAACCTTTGCAATTACAATAAGGCACTAAATCTCTATAAACATTCATTAAGAATAGTTAAAGATATTGGAGATAGGAAAATGGAGCTTGCAAACCTTGCATGCATTGGTGACATATATATAGAGAAGAATGACTTTGCTACTGCTGAAGGGCACCTTACTAAAGCACATTCAATTGCCAGAGAACTTAAATCCAAACTTCTACTGACCTATTTCCTTCTCCACCTCGTAAATTTTCATTTAGAGAAGGATAATTTAACCGAGGTGAAAAGGTTATTGAAAAAGATATTCACACTCACACGTGAACTGGGGTCAAAGGAATTTAAGGCAGGCGCACTCTCTATATCAGGGTTGCTATACACAAAAGAGAAAAAATGGAAAAAGGCAACATCTGCTTTTAATGAATCAATAGCTCTCTTAAAGGAATTGGAAAGTGAGTTTGATCTTGCTAAGGTTTATTATTATCAGGGGTTAATGTTCAAGGAAGCAGGCGATGAAAGTAATGCAAAGAAATACTTAAAGAAAGCCAAAAGGATTTTCAATAAGCTCAATGTAAATAAGTGGGCTCTGAAGATAGAACAATTTTACAAAGGATTATAAAAGTTTACTTAAAAATTACCAATTTCTTTGTCGACTTAAACTTACCCACCTCCATTCTGCAAAAGTAAATACCACTTGGTACCTTATTGCCCAGAATATCTCTCCCGTTCCATCTTATTGTGTGATGACCAGCTTTAACTTCTCCATCCAAAAGGACCTTAACAATCCTTCCTGTGAGATCATAGACTTTAAGTGATACTTCACAATCAACCGGTATCGTATAACTTATTGATGTAAAAATAGTAAATGGATTGGGATGAGAATGAAATATACCAAAGTCAAAAGGAATCCTGGTATTATCTACATTTATACCAGAGAAATTCCTACCCGATAGATATATGTCCCACTCATTCGATTGATAATTCTGCCAAGTAACCCATACGCTACTAGAATCTGATACAACGCCAGGATTAATCCCCGGTCCTTGCAATCCAATAACTTCTGGTTCCGACCACAATGTGTCCTGTGAGTGAACAGCATAAATGTTCCAGTCTCCGTTATATTTACCCTGCCATACAATCCAACATTTCCCCTCATAATCAGTAGTCATAGCCGGGAATATATTATTTTCACAATCACAGGTTATTTTGGCCGGTAAACTCCAGGAAATGCCATTATAATAACTAACGTAAATATACCCATTACCTTCATCAAAACCCTGCCAGCTTACCCAAATCCGACCAGCACTATCAACTGTTGCTGACGGACTGTAAGCTCTCATTTGTGTTCCCGAAATAGGACCACCCTCTATCCAGGTTGGTCCATCCTGATAACTATAGTAGATTCGAGATGAATCCTGGGTATATTTGTAATAAAATACCCATGGCAGATTGTCCCTGTCAATAACCAATGCCGGGGCAAATACATCGTACCCGGATTGTGTTACTCTCTCTGGTTGTGACCAGATAGTATCTTGTAAGTAAGAAATGTAAATATCGGAGTTCAAATCCCTTCTTGTCTGCCAGGCAAGATACAATGTATCACCGGATAATGCGATACTTGGTTTTAAATCCCAGCTTGGATCACTTGAGATAGTCTCCGATTGAGTCCAGCTACCATATCTATACCTACTATATTTAAGATTATATCCACTGCCATAGTTTGCCCATATTGCAATAGGTTCTCCTTCAAAACTACCTATGACGGGATTAAAATCCCAATATATGTGCGGTCCAATATTCATTAAGGTGGACCAACCACTTTCATCTTTGTAAATGCTGTATATATCAGACCTGCCATTGGTTGTAGAACGACCTGACTGGAAGATTATCCATAGTTTTCCATCTATTGATGCAAGGCCAGGATTGCCGTCGGATTCGGGATGCGAAGCTACTGCCAGAGGAGTCGACCATTCATCTCTATTGTAAATATTCTGAGGCGAATTACAACAAGGCTTATTTGGGCGAGGATTATTTGAACTTAGTTTGGTTCCCATTAAAGGTTTTAATGTAGGATCCCCAATTATATTCATTCCATAAAACCAGAATCTGCTCTCTTCACCCCATTCTATAAACCATTTTTTAAATGCCTCTCCAATATCATCCCCTTCGCCAAGCCTATCATAAAAATCCTCAAAATAAAGCATTGAACCACTCTTTGTACTCCCTACTATTGACAGTCCATAGGTATCACCAAAAATATACCAGCCAGCAGAGTAATTCTCTTCTACAAATCTCGTTCCTGAACAGGCAAAGAGATTATAAAAAATCGCACTGGGGTTTAAAACAAATAATTCATAATTAAATACCGTTCCTGCATATCCGCCGGGGACCTTAAATGTATGCCCCCAGGGCGATGAATGTGCACATATCTGTATCCACTCATAACCTTCATTCAATTCCGTGCGGTATCTACTTGCTATTGTTACGTCGTCAGTATTTATTACGGTGACATCGGTATATACTGTATCCAGGCCACAATCTCCAAAATAAGACCAGTCATCATCAACAAATGTAAGCGCCCTCTGCGGAATCCCAAGGCCAGTAGTTCTATATTGATGATTCTTTGCAAAATATGTTTTCATCAACTTTATCTCATTATCCCAGAGAAGTGGACGCGCATAAAGCCTTCCCACCCATATCTCAGGTTCAACATCCCCTGTATGCTCATCAAAAATACCATCACCGTCTGCATCAATCCAATTGCCATCAAGATCCATAAAATAGAGGTCTATTGGAAATTCTGCATCTCCCCCCATTTCATACCAGGTTACTGGAAGTTCTCCTAAAAAGATGGCTCCAACAATGTCTGAGATACTTCCTAAATGTGCCCTGAGCAATTCAGGATTCATTCCTCTAGCTGTATCAATCCTGATAGAATATCCTTCGCTTATTAGGTCGTTGACAAATGTATCTATCTCATTTGTAAGTTCATAATAAATCCGAGAATCTATGATAATATCTACCAAATCAGTTCTTGTTTTATTACATCTTAAAAAGACATTTCCAATATTTAGACTCTGCCTATCCTTATGTGATCTACACCATTTTTTGAAACTCCTCGGCTTTCTGCCGTACGGATCAACCCATTCTAATTGCTTAACTTCCTCTGAACCTGTTGCCTTTGATATTTCTGCTCCTCTCATACTACCAGGAGTAACTGCAAACAAACATATAAGTAATACCATCTTTCACCCCCTAAAACTTTCTTAATTCCCTTTCCTTTAAAAATATCCTTCCCAATAAATCCCGGATACCGGTTTAAGTAGTCTCCCTACCAAAATGGGGTATCATTTCCCATACTCCAGTAGAATATAGTATAATTAAACCGCCGTTGATGTCAATAAAGGGAAGGAATACATATGTGACAAAAAAATCTTCGTGAGCTTTGCGTGAAAAAACTCCACAAAAGGCCTCATTGACAAATGGTGTAAAATAGCTATTCTAAAAATAATGGAAATTAGGGTTATTCCCGAAGTTAAATCCAGTATAAATGTTCGCTAAAAACTTTTATGATAATAAATGAAAGAACCATATTTTAGGCAAAAATCCATACATAAAAAATCTTTAGAAATGCTTGATAGAATCAAAGCATCCAGGCAAAAGCGTAATCTTACATTCACACCAGAACAGTCGGCGCTGCTGGTCCTGGATATGCAGGAATATTTTCTAAGAGATTCCTCTCATGCTTACATTCCCAGTGGACCGGCAATAATCCCTGGAATAAAAAGATTAATAAAGAGTTACTCGGCAAAGGAATTACCTGTAATCTTTACCAGACACGTTAACTCTATAGAAGATGCAGGAATTATGAACAGATGGTGGAAAGACTTGATTAAAGAGAATAATCCTTTAAGTAGAATCACAGAGGAATTAGATTCCTCAAGGGGCACAGTCATCGAAAAGTCTCAATACGACGCATTCTACAAAACACAGTTAGAAGAAATCCTTAAGAAAGAGAATGTAAGACAGGTTGTGATATGCGGCGTAATGACTCACCTCTGTTGTGAGACAACTGCAAGATCCGCCTTTGTGCGGGGATTTGAGGTATTCTTCACAATTAATGGAACCGCTACCTATAACGAGAATTTTCACATGGCAACGCTCTTAAACCTCTCCCATGGATTTGCAATACCATTGCTGGTAGAGGAATTGTTGTCTTTTCTAAAAGATGAAAGTTGAAAACATAACTATTATTGGAAGCGGTCCGGCTGGAATATCTAATGCAATCCAGCTCAAACGCTATGGAATTACCCCTGTTCTTTTGGAGAAAAATGGGATAGGTGGTCTCTTACGAAATGCTAATCTTGTGGAAAACTATCCTGGGTTTCCAGGAGGAATATCAGGTGTTGAACTGGTAAATCTTTTTAAGCGACAGCTGAAGGAGATCAAAATTAAGGTGCATTTTGAAAATGCAACAAATATTGACCTTGAAAAAGAACTATTTCGTATAGAAACCACTAAGGAAGTTTTTTATTCACGTATATTAGTAATTGCATCAGGAACTAAAGTGAGAGAATTCACCGATTGTCCCCTGCCGGATGAGGTAAAGGATAAGATTTTTTACGAAATACATCCAATAATTAAGGTAAGGGATAGTAAAATAGTCATTGTCGGAGCCGGTGACGCTGCCTTTGATTATGCTCTTAGTCTGGGAAAGAACAATGAGGTTGTTATTCTTAACCGAGGAAATACTTTAAAGTGTCTTCCCCTTCTTTGGGAAAGAGCTATAAAAACTCCTACTATTGCCTATATGGATAGAACCAGTATTCGTAAGGTTATAAACGATTCCGAGAATTTGATTCTACTTGAATGTAAAAATTCTAAGGGTATTTTAAATCTTCATACTAATTATATTGTATTTGCTACCGGGAGGGAACCACAACTTGATTTCTTATCTAAAAGGCTTAAGGAAAATATAACTAAAATGGAAGGGGAAGGATTGCTATACTTAATTGGAGATGTTAAAAACAATATTTATAGGCAAACTGCAATTGCAGTAGGTGACGGAATTATGGCAGCAATGAAAATCCATAATGAACTAAAACAGAAGAAGATATGAAGGTCATTGCATCATCGGGAAAAGAAGAGGTCGCAATAGTTTATATTGCCGATATGGGAAAAGAACGCCTGGTAGAGTTTGTAGAATCCCTGCAACCTCCAATACCAAGAGAAAAGAAATGGGTGCTTATAGTCTCAACCCTTCTGGGTTGTCCAGTAGGATGTCTCTTTTGTGATAGTGGGATCTTTTATAAGGGAAAACTATCAAAAGAAGAAATTCAGAGCCAGATAGATTTCCTTGTAAAAAAGAGATTCCCGGATGGATATATTCCCGTAGAGAAGTTTAAAATTCAATTCGCAAGGACAGGGGAACCTGCCTTTAATCATAATGTACTTAGGGTCCTATCAGAACTTCCAGCACGCTACAATGCTCCTGGTTTACTCCCATGTGTCTCCACTGTTGCTCCAGAAGGCGCTAATACTTTCTTTGAAAGACTGATAGAGATAAGGAAAACATTGTATAAAAAAAGGGAGTTTCAACTTCAATTTTCTCTGCATACCACAGATAAAGATTTAAGAGATAAACTGATTCCCGTAAAGAAATGGGATTTTAAAAAGATATCTGAATATGGGGAACAGTTCTACGAAGAAGGTATGAGAAAAATAACCCTGAACTTTGCCCTGGCAGCTAAAACGCCAATCGATCCTTTAGTTCTCTTAAAACACTTTAGCCCCGATAAATTTCTGATTAAAATAACCCCCATAAATCCTACCTATAATGCCGTGAGAAATCGAATTTCCTCATATATTGACCCCTATAAAAAAGAGAAAGCCTATGAGGTTGTTAATAACCTTCGTTCAGCGGGATTTGAAGTTATAAAAAGCATTGGAGAAGTTGAAGAAAATTGTATAGGCAGCAACTGCGGACAATATATCCAAACCCATTTAATCGCTGAGGAAAAGATAGAAAATGGTTATACTTACACAGTTAAAAAGAATTTTTAGCCACTAATTCACCAACCACTTAGCCCCGAACACACCACCCACCACCAAAGATCATGCCACGGCAAACTCACGGTTAAAGAGGGAAATTAGCCACAGAGGCACAGAGGACACAGAGAAGAATTATTTTTATTGTAGGAGGGAGATTTGCCACAGAGACACAGAGAACACAGAGATTTTTTTATTTAAGTCATAACCCCAAACCCTAAGACCCAAGACCTAAGACCAAACATCTAACAATGCCGCAGATGAACGCAGATGGACGCAGAGTAATAAAGTTAAATAGTTAAATAGTTGAGTAGTTGAGTCGTTGATTAGGAATCCAGTCCACTTGATTCTTGACACTGGACTCTGGACACTATACTCTTGACTAATTCCCACATATCCCATATCACGTATCACTTATCACGATAACCCTAACAGTCCAACCCACTAACTCATATATACATCCAACTATTAGACTGTTGACATTTATGGGGAGATAAATATAATGAAACTATGATGTTGCTCTTAATAATTGCCTTCAGCCCACAGCCAAATAATATTATATTAAAGGATTTTACACTCCATAAAACAAGGCAGGAGAGTTTCTTTAGTCTATACGAGCATCTTGGTAGAAACAAAAGCAATATTATCATCACCTCTGACCTATTCTTCCATTCCTCTATTTCTTTATATGACTCCACAATAACTCTGGTAGAGAAAGAAAAAATTATCCCACAGCTAAAACAACTACTTCATCCCCTATATAAAAATGCAGAAGGAATCAGTAGAGACTACTTCGAAGTAGCTCTCTCTCTATTAGGGGTAGTAGAACCTACGACAGAAAGAGTTAAAAAGGAGATAAAACAGATAGAAAACGCCGGAGGATTTGGTAACTCACCAATCCTGGGGATTAATATAGATTATTCACAATTCAAACCCAGGGGTCATTATACAAAGAGTAAGGTTCTATCAAACTATTTCAAAGCAATGATGTGGCTATCCTTTCCTAAAATTCCAATTGAATCGAAGGAATACTACGATATTGCCACAGGGCAGGCCACTATGATAGGGGACCTTGATTTACTTCCCATATATCTCGGAATCGACAGCCTCGTTACTAAACTCGTTGGGACCACAGATGATATAACACCCCTTCTTATCTTAAAATATAAAGATACCTCCTCCCCCATTGATTCCCTGCGCAAATTTTGCGGGAGGATTGTATCAAAGAGTGAGAAGGACATCGTAAAATACTCCTTTATGCCGCAGAGATTTATCCTGGATTCTTACATCTTCCAGATGTTAACATATGATTATATAATAGGTTATACAGGAGACCCGGATAATCTGCCTTTTACCGCTGGATATACCGAGGCAGGTATACAACGAGTTTTCCCCAGAGGGTTGGATGTCTTCGGAGTTTTTGGCTCAAATATCGCTACCGAGATACTGAAAAAGGAGGGCGATACAGATTACCCAAATTATTTCGCTATCCAGGAGGGGCTGAAAAGGAATATTAAATTTACGGAAGATGGCTCTCTCTATGATATATATCTCCTTGCGTTAAAAGAACTTTTGGGTGATAAGAATTTCATGTCCCCAACTTATCAATATAAAAATTTAATAACCGCATCTGGAGGCTGGTGTGAACTTCGTCATGCGACAATTCTATATGCCAAGCAGAGTTACACGGCACTCGTTTCTGCCCCTCCAAAGAGAGAAAAAATAATTCTTATAGAGCCTTTCCCTGAAGTATATCGCTATCTCCTTAAATTTGCTAAAAGAATGCACGAATTCTATCCATTGGATGCAACAAAGGAACTCATTTCGATTCTCAACACAGCTATAAAAGTAAGCGAAAAAGAGTTAGATGGTGAAATACCTGATATAGAAAAAGTTCAATCTATCCCATATAAATTAAAAACATTGACCAATAAAAAGAGAGCGCCTCTCATCGCTGATGTCCATACTGACCCCAATACAGGAATGGTTCTTGAGGAAGCTATCGGCAACCCATTTATTATTAATATCTCTCTGGATTTGAATAGCGAAGAAATGAACTTTACCGGGGTTTCCTATTCTTATTATGAATTCAAACAATCAATGTCAAATAGACTCACAGATGATGAATGGAGAGAAGTTATGAAAGAGAAAGAAATCCCTGCCTGGATAGGGAGATTTACACAATGAACATAATCGGTGGAGTAGCAAAAGGACAAAAGATTTTTTCTCCAAAGAATATTAGACCAACAAGGGCAATAGTGAGGGAAGCTCTTTTCTCTATCATCCAGGTGGCAGACAGGACATTCATAGACCTATATGCTGGCTCTGGAGCGGTTGGGATAGAGGCCCTTTCAAGGGGATCTTCCCGTGTCATCATGGTAGAACGAAGCAGGAAAGCTGTAAGTTACATTCAGAGGAACCTTGAAAAAACAGGGTTAAAAGCAAAGGTGATAAATAAATCTGTAGAGTCGGCTTTGACTTCACTAAAGATAAAAGCCGATTTTATCTTTATGGACCCTCCATACAACACTAACTTAATTCCAAAAACACTAAGACATATTGATAATATTCTAAAAGAGGACTCCATTATAATTATTGAATACCCAACAGATAATATCCCCTATTACAATGGGTTAAGGGAAATAAAAAACAAAACGTATGGAGATACTTCCCTCCTCTTATTAAAAAAATGAAAAAAGCAATTTACCCTGGAACCTTTGACCCTATAACTAAAGGACATATTGATATCGTGAGAAGAAGTCTAAAAATATTTAATGAAGTAACTATACTCGTTGCACAACATTATGGTAAAGAAACTCTATTTACACCGGAAGAAAGAAAGGAATTAATAGAAACAGCGATAAAGGGTATGGAAAATGTAAATGTAGATATCTGGATGGGATTGGTTGCCGAGTATGTAAATACTCATAAGGTAGATGCAGTCATACGGGGGATGAGAGCCCTTTCTGACTTTGAGTATGAATTCCAGATGGGGATGATGAACCGAAGGCTATGTCCAAATATTGAAATTATATATCTCTTCCCGGATGAAAAATACCTGTTCTTAAGTTCCAATGTTCTAAAGGAGATAGTCTACTTTAATGGTGATATATCCGAGTTTGCAACGGAAGAAGTATCAGTAAAATTAAAAAAACGCCTAAAAGAACAATCAAAATGAGTAGAACCCTTCTTGATCCAATCCACGAGTTTTACTCTCGCATTGCTCCCTCGAGAAACGGTTACTACTGGACTGAAACCGAAGGGGTCTAAAATACTTCTATATAAACTCCAAGATATTCTATGAAAAGTAGTATCTATTCAGCTAGAATAGTAGTAAAGGGGGGAAAGGGTGGAAATGGTAGGATTAGTTTTCGCAGTGTCCCACATCAAGTAAAAGGGGGACCAGATGGAGGAGATGGCGGTAAGGGAGGGAATGTAGTATTAAAAACCGATGATAAATATCATTCCTTGGAACATTTGCACCGCAAGCAAATCATTAAGGCCGCCGGGGGTTCCTCTGGCGGTAAGAATAAAAAACACGGTAAAAATGGTAAGGATAGGATTATCTTCCTCCCCATTGGAACAACTGTTTATACACCAGGGAAAAAAGAAACAATAGCAGATTTGATAGATGAAGGTGAGAAAATCACTATTGCGCGTGGGGGAAGAGGAGGCAGGGGTAATATTCATTTTGCCACAGCCACAAATCAGGCACCAAGGATTGCAACCCCTGGGGAAATAGGAAAGGAAAAAGAGATCGAATTGGAATTCCGTCCCCTAATTGACGTAGCTTTAATTGGTCCTCCAAATGCAGGGAAATCATCACTGCTTGCAAGATTCACAGGTAGCACACCTGAGGTAAGAGAATATCCTTTCACCACAAGAAAACCTCATCTATGGACCTGCATCAATGATTATAAACGTTACACTTTCCTCGATACTCCCCCATTGGTTCCTGAATTCCTTCCGGATATCCGACTGCTTATAGAAAGAGCAAGAGTGGTCATTGTAGTCCTTGATGGAAGCAAGAATGATATATCGAATCAATTTCAACCTATAAAAGATGAAATTATATCTTATTTTACAGGGGATTTGGGGAAACTCTATGTTATTGCCGTAAATAAGATTGACAAAAGAAAGGGACCTGTTAACAAATTTGTTCCTTACCCGATGTTTATCATTTCTATTGGGGATAACAGTGGTATAGAATCACTTAAATCCTTTGTTTTTAATAGGTTAAATGAAGAATAATATGATGGAGAAGCTCTGGATGACCAATCTTGTAAAATTATCCGACACAAGGATTGATACATTAAGAATGAAAGAAATCCTCATAAATAGCAAAGAGATATTAAAAGAAGAAAACTTCCTAGAGATACTTATGAAAACCGGGAAAATATCTCAAAAAGAAATTGATAGGGTAAAAAAAATAAATATAGAACTACAAATGAAAGTGCTTTTTGATAAAGAAGTTTCATTACTCACATTCAAAGACCCCGATTATCCGGATAACCTTAAGAACCTTCCCGATGCTCCCCCAATCCTTTATTGTAAAGGAAGGTTATTACCATCTGATAGCAATGCAGTAGCAATTGTTGGAACCCGAAAAGCTACCCAATACGGACTGACCGTCGCAAGGAATCTGGCAAAGGAACTATCCCGTCGTGGGACAATCATTATAAGCGGTCTGGCAAGAGGTATCGACTCACAAGCTCATATTGGAGCCCTGGAGGAAAACGGAAGAACCATAGCGGTTATGGCAACCGGGATAGACAGAGTGTACCCTCCGGGGAACAAAAATCTTTCTGTAAAGATTGCAGGAAAAGGGGCACTGCTCACTGAATTACCACCTTTCTCAAGGCCGGTACCTTATTATTTTCCTGAACGGAATAGAATCATTAGCGGACTCTCAAAAGCAGTTATTGCAGTTCAGGCATCATTCAAAAGCGGTGTTTTCTCAACGGTAAAGTGGGCTCTGGAATACGGAAGGGATGTATATGCCCTGCCTGGTGACATTACAAGAGAAGTAAGCAAAGGCACCAACAAACTTCTCAAAATGGGAGCAATCCCACTCACTGGATATGAGGATGTCCTTAATAACACGAAACTAATGATAGAAGAAAAAGAAATAGAACCACCACCTGAAATAGATAATTTAGGAAGGGATGAAAAAAGAGTCTACGAATTACTGGAACTCGAACCAAAAACCGCCGATAGGCTTACCTCTGAGGCAAAAATGAAACCACAAGAACTCTTAGCAATTATGGCTGTTTTGCAGATAAAAGGACTGGCAAGAGAAATAGGGGGAAAAAGATTCGTAAAGGATAAAATATGATAGGCGTAATCGATATAGGGAATACAAATATTCACTGTGCATTATTTGAAGGTCTTGAAATAAAAGAGACAAAGATAATAAATAATATATTAAAGATAAAGGACTTCTTTTCCGAAGTAAACGAGATTATGATGATATCTGTTGACCCTGAGAGAGAAAAAATCGTAAGGGATATCCTAAATATACCAATTATAGACTTTCCTAAAACACTCATCGAACTGGATTATCAGTCTGATGTTGGCTGTGATCGATTAGCCAATGGGATTTCAGCGAAAGAATCCCATGGTCTACCTGCCATTGTTGTGGATTGTGGAAGTGCTATAACTGTTGATCTATTCCTCGAACCCTCTCTGCCTAATGGGAAATACACTGCCCAATTTGGGGGTGGTGCAATACTTCCCGGACTTGACTGGTATTTTTTATCTCTCTCTAAAGGGAAAGCATTGCCAAGTATGGAACCAGCTCTTCAAAACACGATTGGCAAGAGTACAACTGGCTGTCTAAAACTTGGAGCTTATGGTGCCTTTGTAGGTGGAATAGGAGAAATACTCACTCTTTTTAACTACCAGAACAAGAATTTGATATTCACAGGTGGAGATGGGAAAAGATTCCTAAAATTCTTTAAAGCGGATTATGACCCTATGCTCACACTTAAAGGAGGCATAATTGCCTATCACGAAATCCGCTCTTGAAACCATGCAAGTGGCCATGGATCTGGTAAGCTGGTTGAACGAACCAACCTGCATTGCACTTATAGGCAACCTTGGAGCAGGTAAAACGGTGTTCGTTAAAGGAATAGCAAAGGGTCTGGAAATAAATGATGTTATCCAAAGCCCTACTTTTGTGATTATGCGTTCATATATTGGGAGAATGAAATTGTATCATATTGACCTCTATAGAATAAAAACATCTGATGAAGCAATTCCATTTGAGGAATATCTCATTTCTGATGGAATTACAGCTATTGAATGGGCTGAACGCATAAAAGATTTACTTCCCCTTAAGAGAATCGAAGTAAGCATTGATATCATTGGAAGAGAAGAACGAAGAGTTACGATAAATGATTATCGGAATTGACAGCACAGCTAAGGCGGCTGGACTTGCTATAGATGATAATGAGTATTTTGAAATTGAATATGTGGAAGACATTCCTCATAAGTTAAAGAGTTTAGGAATAGACCCATTAAATATAGAAAAAATATTAATTACTATTGGACCTGGCTCTTTCACAAGCCTTCGGGTTGGATTGGTAATCGCACAAGGCCTAGCCCTCCCATACAATATACCTATTTTTGGTTATTCTACATTTCTCGCAATGGTAGAAGGAGCACCGATTGGACATCTCATGCCCCTTCTCTATGCTCAAAAGAAGGTCGTATATGCAGCACATTTTAACAAAACCAGTACCGAAACCCGAGAAATATTTACGGATAGAGTGATGAAAATCGAAGACTTAATGCATTATCTGGACAAACTTGATTCGCAAATCATCATCTTTGGTAGTGGGGCCGAAAAAAATAGAGAAAGTATCGAAGGGAATGGATACTCAATCCATTCCCCACCCCCTATTGCCCCTTCCTTGATAAAATTATACAAAAAGGGGTTAACCTATATACTCAATCCCAAAGTCCCCCTCTATCTTGCTCTTTCGGGAGCATACAGAAGAAGGGAAAGAGCAGAGATAAATCTACGGCCAATGGAATTTAAAGACATAGAGGAAATTTTTAAGATTGAACAGGATGTTTTTCCCGAACCCTGGGATCAAGATACCTTCTATCTTACATTTATAAGTAAAGAATACCTAACTATAGTTGGAATTCTCGATGGCAAAGTTGTTTCATATATGATCGGGTGTCCTGAAGAAGAAAAATTCCACTTGATGAACATTGCTGTCGCAAGAGAACATTTTAGGAGAAATTATGGAACAAAAATGCTAAACTATCTATTGAAAGAATTAGAGAGTTCAAAAGGAATTAAATCCTGTTATCTGGAGCATCGCATAGGTAATAAGGCAGCCTTTGAACTTTACAAATCATTTGGGTTCAGAGTTCTAAAAATAAAACCCGCCTATTACAGCAATGGAGATGACGCAGTGGTCATGGAGATCGGGGTCTGATATAGCCACAGAGGCACAGAGTTGTTTGTCCAATGTCCAAAGTCCAATGTCCAAAGTCAAATGGAACCGCAGATGCACGCAGAGAACGCAGATGAAAACACACACCACCAAATCCTAAATCCTATATCCTATATCCTAACCCCTAAACTCTAAAAGATGGACTCTGGACGCTCGATTAATCTTGTGGGAGAGGCTTCCAGCCTCGATGATCACGGGCAGAAGCCCGTTCCCACGTATCACTTACCACTTATCACATACCACGATAGTACTCACCCGACCAACCGACGAACCGATCAACTCATAACTCTCGAGCTATTGACTATGCGCTCTGGCTACCTGCCATCGTACATAGGCTCTTTGCTCTTAAATTGACTCCTTACTGGTCGCTTTTCGTATCATCGCATCTATCCTATCCTGAATATTCCTCGGGAGTCCCTTGATACCGCCTTCAAGGAAACCTCTTATCAAAAGAGACCTTGCGCTTTCTTCATCTAAACCACGGGACATAAGGTAGTTTAGTTGTTCCCCTGCTATTTTTCCAACAGATGCTTCATGGGAAAGTTCAGTGTCAATATGACTGGCTTCTAATTCCGGAACAGCATAAATTGAACTCTTTTTATCCAGGAGAAGGCCGTTACACTCCATATGCCCCTTTGTTCCTTCGTTGCCTCCTTCTATATAACCCCTTGATATAATCCTGCTCCTTTTTGATACTACACGGCTTATAATCTCTGCACTCGAACCCCTCCCCTTTAATATCACCCTTGAGCCCATATCAATCAGTGAATCCGGTCTTCCATATATGATCGAACTAAACTTTACCGTTGCCTCATCCGAGAGGTATGCAACAGGATTACTCTGTATCTCTTCTACTTTCGTTAACGCGGCGTAGTTAGAAGTATAAGAACCCTTCTTTTCAACTTTTATAGCAGTTCTTGGATAAACTACAGTCTTTGCTCCCCAATCATGTATCATCGTGTAGGATAGAGATGCTCCCTCTCTTACGAAAGTCTCTGTAACTGCTATATGTCTACCCCTGGTTACAAGATTGCCTGTGGTGCACCCTGTTATTACATCTAATTTGGAACCCGGGTCAAGAACAATTACATTATGAAGAATTTGATCAAAGCCCTCATTATGAAGAAAGAAACAGGATTGAGCCGGGAACTGAACTTTAACCCCCTCTTTCACATATATGAAACTCCCAATAATTTGTTCTTCTTCTGCTACCATTTTTGTCCATTTGTCCTTGTCCTTTTTTACAAGCGAAAATAATAAATCCTTCACCCAGGGATACTCTTCAAGCGCTAATGTAATGGGCAATATAATTAGTGCATCCTCTCTGGATAGAGATTCCTCCTCTTTATTGTCTATGACAAGAAAAGAACCAGAACGTTCAGTCTCCCCTTTCGTATCAAAACCAACACGATCAAGAGCAGATATTTCTTCTTTCAACTTTTTATCATAGTTGGAATCTTTCATTCTCCCTTGCTTCCTTTGCACATCGAGCGAATCCATTGATTCTGATCTGGTCAAAAATATCCAGCGGGGAACCCGAACAAACTATTCTCCCACCTATCATTACATAACCTATATTGGCGTGTATTTCCTCTAATATAGTACCCGAATGGGTCACGATTATTCCGCTATTTTTGCGCTTCATGATAGGAAGATCTTTCTGCAATAATTTCCTGACAATTTTTATTATCAGACCCATATTCTCTACATCAACCCCTGAATCAGGCTCATCGAACATTACGAGTTGGGGTGACTGAGCCAGGAGTTGAAGGAGCTCTCCCCTCTTCCGTTCACCACCAGAGAATCCCACATTGACCTCTCTGTTAAGATGCTCTTTTAAATCAGTTTCTTTTGTTATTTCGTGCACAATTTTGTTATCTTTTGCTATAGCTCTAAGGAGGATATCCACTGAAACCCCTTCAACTACGGGGGAATGCTGAAAGGCAAGACCAATACCCATTCTTGCTCTCTCGGTTAAACCAAGCCCTAAGATAGATTTACCTTTGAATCTGATATCCCCTGATATAACCTCATAATCCGGAAGTCCCATAATAGTACTAACAAGACTGGATTTGCCTGAACCATTGGGACCAAAGATCACGTGGACCTCACCCTCCTTGACATTGAGATTCACCCCATAAAGTAGTTGCTTATCACCTGTCTTTACAGATAGGTCTTTTATCTCTAATAGTAATTCTTTATTCCTTTTTTCTTCCATTTCTATAACTTTATAATGTAGAAAAAGACTATTCTGTCAAGGATTTAGAAACAGTGGGAACGAAAGACTCTCGAGTATCGACTCATGACCCTTCCGTTTCAACTCTTGACTTTAACACCCTATGATTTATCCTTTATCAATGGAAAATAGATTCATAAGGATACTTGCCGGAGCAGGTGGTGGAAAGACATACGAACTTTCCAAAAGATATATTAATCTACTAAAAAGGCATAAAGGAAATCTCAAAAGAACCCTCGCTATAACGTTCACCAATAAAGCTGCAAGCGAGATGAAGGAAAGGATACTTTCCATACTCAAGGAAGACGCATTGAATAATGGAGACACTGACTCTGAAAAACTGGTTGACTGGATTCTTTACAACTTCAGCGATTTTTCGGTTAGAACCATAGATAGCTTTATAAACAAACTCGTAGAGGTATTTTCTATAGACCTTGGTTTATCACCTCAAACCGAACTGGTGCTGGAAGCTCAATATTATAAAGAATACGCTGTTTCAAAATTAATTGAAAATGTGGCAGAAGATGAAACGTTAAAACAAACCATAACAAATTTTATTCTCTCCATGATTGAACTGACCGGTAAAACCTACTGGGGTTTCAAAGACATCATAATGAAGGGGATGGAAGAAATTGAAAACTGTGAGAAAGATTTAGCCTTCCCCTTTGATATACCTAAGGAGTCTGCTCTGGAGACTGACAGGATAATGAGAAATTTGCGTAAAGAGACCTCTGTCATGGCAGAAGAATTACTAAAGCTCTCTGGAGGAAACGAAAATATAAATAAAAGGTTTCTTACAAAATTAGAGAAAGGAGTGAAGGACATAAATGAACTTCTAAGCAGTGCTTATATTAAAAAGGAATGTGATAATGCTATCAAAAAGAACGCAACACTAAACAGAGATGATTTTTGCCACTTATTCGAACAATTAAAGGACACCGTCTTCACCTATTACACCGAGAAGATATTCAGGAACCATAACTACCACATGCACATATACCGTAATTATAAAGATATACTAAAAAATTTAAAGGAAGAGGAAAGAGTAAGGTTCATAGAGGATATAAATTCAGAATTAAAGATTCTATTCGACGCATTTGATGTTCCTTTTATCTACTATAGAATCGGTGAAAGGTATGACCATTATCTCATAGATGAATTCCAGGATACAAGCCGAAGCCAGTGGAAGAATCTAAAACCCCTTATTGAAAATAGTCTTTCAGAGGGGGGGAGTTTCTTTTTTGTGGGAGACCCAAAACAGGCAATATACCAATGGAGAGGCGGAGAGGTCGAATTATTTAACGAAGCATTCAATAGTTTCTCATGTGTTGATGAAATAGATAAAAGAGATTCATTTACAGGGATGAATTTCAGGAGCGGTTCTGAAATAGTGAATTTTAATAATGAGGTATTCTCAAATCTCCCCGATAATATAAAGATGGAGATGGGCAAAAGAGTAAATTTTTATTCGAAAGAAAACGTTATACAAGAAGCTTACAAAGAGAAAAATAATCTCGAAGGCTATGTTTCATTAAAAAAAATAGAAGGTGATTCCGGCGATAAGGCGGACTTAGAGGAGAACATAAAAAACGAATTAATTGAAACAGTTTATGAAATAAAGAAAAGATTCTCCAATGAGGAAATAACAATACTAACCAGGACAAATAAACAGGCGAAATCTATTGTGAACTGGCTTTCTCTTGAGTGTATCCCTGTGATTTCGAACGAAAGTCTTTATCTAAGGAGCGATGCCAATGTAAAGGGGCTCCTCTCCCTTTTAAAATTTCTCCAACATCCAATTGATGATCTGGCGTTCTTCGGATTCATCACATCCCCATTTTTCAGGAAAGAAACAAATAAATCTTTTGATGATATAAAGAAATGGTATGAAGGAATTCAAAAACAGAATTATCTGTATGAATTATTTAGAAAGGATTTTCCTGATATATGGGATAGGTTTATCCAGCCATTTTTCGTAAGGGTTGGCTTCCTTCCCTTATATGACCTCTCAAGTGATGTATTAAAAACCTTCAGGATTCCTCTGAACTTTCCCGAGTCGAATCCCTTTCTGGAAGGTCTCTTAGAATTTATTCACAACCTTGAGAAGAAATCAATAACCTCGATCGAACTTATGATGAAAGAATGGGAAAACACAGAGGCTTCATTGCATCCTCCCTCAATTCTTCTTCCCGAAAATGCAGATGCAGTGAAGGTAATGACCATTCATTCCGCAAAAGGTCTCGAATTCCCCGTTGTTATTATACCCTTTCTTTATTTTAGCGTGCAGGAAAGAAATAAGAAAATTAAAGAGATCGTGGTAGAGTATAAAGGAATCAAGAGGATTGCAAAATTGGACAATAAGAATTTACTCCCGGAGAATGAACCACTGCTTTTAAAACATATAAAAGGGGAAATGGAGAAGAGAATCACAGATAACACTTTTGAAGAATCAAACAATCTCTATGTTGCAATGACAAGAGCAGAGAAAGAACTTCACATTTTTATTCCCGATAACACCCCGAAAAATTGTAGTAAGGGATGGAAACAAATACTAAAAAGATTTGTTGAGAGAGGTGATTATCATTGTGGAACACCACAGGAAGGAGAAATCTCTAAAAAACATATCGAATTTCTGGAAATGACAACAGTTGGGAAAGTGAGTGTTGATGAGATTGAGAGCCGACTAATCTTAAGGAAAAATAACATCCCTTCTATGATAAATAGAAAGAGGGAAGAAGCTCTGAAACTGGGAAATATAGTCCATAGGGTTCTTTATTACATCAGGGATACTAATGACATGGTAAACATTAAAAGTATAATAGACCGTTCGCTGAATGAGATAGCATTATCCGAAGAGAGAGGAACTTTTAAAGAAAGGGTAGAAAGCACAATCAAGAAAATATTGTCTATAGGAAAAACTAAGGAATGGTTTACTCCAGGACTTTTAGTATGGAGAGAGAAGGAAATGGCTGATAGGAATGGGAATATCCATCGATTTGATAGAGTGGTTATCGGAAAAGATATTATAACACTCATTGATTATAAAACAGGGGATGAACCAGTATCGCGATATAAAAAGCAACTACGAACTTACAGGGATATACTCATAGATTACTTTCCTCATAGAATTGTAGAATCCTGCATAATCCAGGCAGATACAGGAGAGGTTATAAGAATTGAATAAGATATCAGTAGTTCCTTTTAAGAGAGATTTTATAGACGCATTAAGCGATTACATTCTCTCCCCGGGATATGGGAAAGACCTCTCAAAAATTTGTGTTGTATTCCCTGGCAAAAGACCTTCTCTTTTCCTCGTAAAGGCTCTTGGAAAAAAGATAGATGAGCCATTTATACCGCCTACGAGATTTTCTATTGATGAATTTATGGAGTTTCTCTTTCAAAAGAAAAGAGATGAAATGATTCCCGAAGGCGATATTGACCTAATCTATCTTTTATATAGAGCAATAAGGGAAAGTGGAGATGAAAGGAATAAAGGATTAGATACAATAGCAGAATCAATGGGGACATTTGTGCAATGGGGCGGGAAAATACTAAGAGCAATAGAGGAAATAGAACTAGAATGGGGAGAGGAATCAGGAATAGAGGAACTCGCTCTATACGACGAGAATATAATTGAGTGGGCAAGGGATCTCTTGAGGAGATTTACGGCGGTTAAAGAAAGATTTCATAACCTTCTCAAGGAAAACAAACTTACATACAGGGGTGAAGTATACAGATACGTTAGTGAGCATATTGAGGAGATAGAGCCTTTAATACCCTTTCCAAAGATTATATTTTCCGGGTTTTATGCATTGAACGCCTCTGAAGAAAAAACAATGAGGTACCTTTTTGAAAAAGGTAGGGCGGAAATTATTATTCAGTCGGATATTATAGATAATAAAGAAGAAATTCCCAAATCATCACCATACTACTTTCACCAGGAATGGAAGAAGAAATGGGAAGTTGATTTCGAGGAAATAACAAGAGAACGGGGAAAGGAAGCTGATATTAGATTTTATCAGAGTTTTGATACTCACTCTGAAATCTTAAATGTCGACCATATTCTGAATGAGTCAGGCGAAATCGGTGATTTTGCTATTGTCCTTCCAGACCCTCCCGCTCTTATACCACTTTTGAATATTGTTGCCTCCGCTCACAAGAATGACTTTAATATTACACTGGGATACCCCCTTAAAAGGACCTCATTGGCAAATCTTATAAAATACATATTTTCGCTTCAGAATACAAAAAGCGGAAAACAAGGAAGATACCAATATTATGCACCTCTTTATCTGAATCTAATGAGACACCCTTATATAAAAACACTAGAGATAGTCCAGGACAATCATAGTTTGAGTGGACTCATAAATACCATGGAAAAATTAATCATACGAAAAAATAGAGAAGAACTAAAAACCTTTTTTACCCTTGAGGAAATAGAAGGGCTCATAAAGGACAATAAGGCACTCGGAAAAATCCCAGGGGGTAAGCAAAATTTAGAGGAACTCCTGGAGGTACTTGAAAAGGTCCACTATCTCTTCATAAGGGAATTTGAAGGGATAAAAAAACCACATGAGGGGGCAAAAGCACTGAAGAAATGTCTTAAGTTCGTATACGAGAATGCCTCAGTAAGGAAATATCCCCTCTCAAACCAATTCTTCGGCACATTGCTTGAGAAGCTGGAGGAAATCCAGTTCTCACTATTTTCAAAGATTGAAGATTTCGATAATTCAATTCAACTTCTTAAGTTTTTAGAGAATTATTTAAATGACACAAGGATTCCCTTTAGCGGGGAACCATTAAAAGGTATTCAGATTATGGGCCTTCTGGAAACCAGAAATCTTAACTTTGACAGAGTTATTATCATGGATGTAAATGAGGGTATAATCCCGGGTGTTGAAAAATATGACCCACTTCTCCCCCAGCATTTCAGATCGGCTATAAAGATTCCCGGATATACGGAAAAAGAATCCATATACGCTTATAATTTCTTCAGGCTTATAAATGGTGCCAGGGAGGTTCACCTTCTCTATAAACAGGGAAAACTAAACACTTCTGATGAAAATATAAGATCCAGGTTCATCGAAAGATTACTCTGGGGTAGGGAGAAGAAGGGTGAGAAAATAGAACCTTCTATGCCAGTATTCAAGGTGGAAAAGGTCAAAAGAGATGATTGGGAATTCCCCAAAAGTGAAAAAACCTTAAAGAATCTCAGGGAAATGGAGTATCATCCAACAGCTATCGATACATACATTAACTGCCCCCTCAAGTTCTACTACAGATATGTCTTACATCTGGAGGAATGGGAAAATATCGAAGAGGATATCGAAAGAAGTACAATAGGCATCTTCATCCATAAATTCTTAGAGGAATATTACGGTCAATTTCTAAATACGAAGGTGAAAATTAATAAAAAGGATTTTATGGAAACTCTAACAAAAAACCTTAATGCTGAATTTAGAGAAGGTGGAGGAAGTATTATTGTAAAAGAGATTATAAAAAAGACTCTGGAAAGATTTATTCACTATGAGTTAGAGAGAACAAAAGAAAGCAATATCTTAATAAGAGGACTTGAAAAGAAATTTATGCCGGTCGAATTTAGAGTTGATGGAGAAAAGTTCAAAATTAATGGATTGATAGACAGGGTAGAAGAGATAGATGGTGAGTATTATATCATTGATTATAAAACGGGAACCATACAGAAACCCAATAAGGACAAATTAAACCCTCCTGATGCAGAAGATAGGGAATCTATTCGAAAAAGAATAAGAAGCCTCCAGTTGCCGATTTATGCGTACCTATATTCACAGGAAACGGATATAAACCCGGATAAAATCTGTGCACAATACTTCAATCTCAGAAATCCATGGGAAGATAATACTCTAAATAATGAAAAAATGCACATCTTTATGAATGCATTAAAATTCATTCTAAGGGAAATCACAAACACGGATAAATCATTTACACCTGATAACTCTGATGACAACTATTGTAGATATTGCCCCTACAGTTTAATATGCCCGGCATATTGAGAAATCCCTTTCAAAACGACTGAAGCCTAAAGCCATAGGTCATCAGCCGTCCTCTTCCGTCATTTAACTCATCTACTCATATACCTTCTATATCGTTTCCCAAAAGGGAGAAGACCTCTCATTCTATCTTATATTTAAAATCTTCCCTCTATAATATTCCTTTCCTGCCCTGAAATTGTAGAAATAAACCCCTGCCGAAAGTCCATCTACATTAACTTTATGTATGCCGGCTCCCATAACACCATCAATTGCATTTCTTACACATCTCCCTGTTACATCAAAAATCCTTAGTTCTACTCTGCACTTCTCAGGTATCCCAATCTCTAAATCCATCTTACCATATGAGATGGGTCTTATATAGAGTTCATACTCAGTTGGTGTCGGTGAAGTCTCCGGAGAATCAGTACCCTTAGTACCCTTATCAGAATACTCATAGAGATACAAAACTCCACATACTGCATAATCCCCTGTTTCTTTTATCACCTTGATTGTTATTTCGCCATCCTGTGTATTAATATGTGGTATCTCACTTCCAAACAATACAACCCTACCTGAATTTAAGTAACTTTCTCCCAGGATTGTCCCATCGACCTCAATCCTCTCCTTCCACTTCTCACCTGATTTCTGGAATAGACCGAGTATAATCCTGTAACGTAGGGCGGGGTCAAGTCCCTCAATCCTGTATATCAGTTCCTGTGGATGATAATCAACCATCTCATAAGCTCTAAAACCATTTGAATAGTCCAGATACCCTTCTCTCTGTACTTGATACGGAGATGGTGAAATCTGACCAAGATTAGAAGAGGCAAATCGAAAATCATCTATCTCTTCATCTCTCTCCTGTATTCCAATATCAGGTGTTTCTCCTTCTGACCATATTGAGGCTATAACCATAAAATTTGCAACAATATCACCCTTTCTTGGTCGGTAATATAATGCCTGTGGGTAAAGTGCATCAGCCCATGATATGTCTGATACACCCACAGGATAATCCCAGGAGAATGTACTCTCCTCATAACATGCTCTCTTTATTTCATATATTCCACTAACATCTTCTTCTTCCCAATAAAGCCACTGATTGGTTATCACAAATGGTTCATCGGCATTAGAAGGTCTTTGTTTGAAATTTATCCTATGATAATCAAGATTAGAATCGGTGGCAGGAACGATCGATACACACTCGATAATTGGGACTCTACTCGAGTCCTCAACCCATGCGAGATTCACGTATCCATTTAGATAATCGATATTTGGTTTCCTGCTAAAATCATCTGGTGAATTGGATACATTCCATTTATACCAGATGGGACCTACTCTTTGTGCATATATGATTTCCTCATTTCTGTCATATGCAAGAAGGGGCGTATTATCCTTAAGAGAAATAGTTGAAGATGTGGATACCATCCCTGATTTAGAGGCTATTACTCTCCATTCTTCTTTTAAACTGTTAATCTCAAACTTACCATAAAGCCATTTTGTCTGGTATCTCCTCTGCTCGACTCTCCATATACCATTTATGAATATATGGCAGGTATCACCAGAAATTGCAACTGCTGGATTATCAATCGATTGAACATTAAAATCAGGATATGATATCTCTCCTGGATTACTCCATACCCCATTATCCCTTATACTTAACATAAGTTTATCGTTTCCTCTAACCCATACAGCCACAATCTTCCCATCCTCTGTTACTCCAGTTGATGGTGCTTTAGCAGTATATGAAGGATTACTTACTAATTCGGGAGTTCCCCAACTAGAACCATTGTCATCTGAGATAATGCAATATACCTTATTATCTGAGCGATAGAGAGAATAAATACTCTCTTCATATGAGAGGAGTCTCGTTGCGTTGTTGTAACCTGTTGATTGAGAGGTATTTGATATGGTTATTGGAATGGTAAATGATAAATCTTCCTCTGAACTTTCCCTGTCTCTTAAGTCAAATGCAGTGAGTGAGTATCAAACAGTATCTCCCCTATAATTATCAATATCATAATCGATATAAGTGGTATCCCAATTTGTTTTATTAAGATAACTACCATTTCGATAAATATTATATCCTGAAAGGTCGACTTCATCATTGTCATTCCAGATGAGTTCTATCCCCCATTCTGTATCTGTTTCCCTCTTATATCTATAGATAAAACCCTCTGGAACTGCAGGTGGAAGAAGGTCATCCCATTCAAGGTAGGTATTTTTAAGATAGTTTATGTTTCCATCTTTCAGGGGTGTTTCAAGACCCCACCAATGGTAATATGAATCATTATGCCAAAGATAGTTAAAAGTTTCTAACATAGATGTACCTCTATTATAATTTGAATCAGCTGTTATAACAGGCGGATCATCATAAGGCCAGACCTTTTTTCCTCTTACTGCATTCATTACATGGAAATCAAATTCTCCA
>Ga0307421_1000315_pt1 | contig 31915 bp, 34 predicted proteins | sample SalMarWE160270MG_FD_202163 | JGI IMG/M metagenome (GOLD analysis project Ga0307421, IMG submission 202163) | Salt marsh sediment microbial communities from the Plum Island Ecosystem LTER, Massachusetts, United States - WE1602-70 | ecosystem: Environmental > Aquatic > Marine > Intertidal zone >... | reverse complement strand
GGCGATCTCAGCCGACGTGGTTGTCGACGATCCGATGGGCTTCGAGCTGGGCGAGTTGGAGCGTTATGTCCGCACCCGCCTTCCCGGCTTCAAGGTGCCGAAACACTGGCGGTTGGTGCTCCGGGAACGGTCCGAGCCGGGCAAAGCGGGCGGGTGGGAGTAGCGCTGCCTGCCGGGTCGGGTAGCGTTGCGCGCCATGGAACTCAATCTCAACGGGAAACGGTGTGCGGTGGCTGCGGCATCGTCGGGTCTCGGGTTTGCCGTGGCCCGGGCCTTGGCCGCCGAGGGGGCCCGCGTCGCCGTGTGCAGCCGCGACGGGGGACGTATCGAATCGGCGGCATCCCGCATCCGCGAGGACACGGAGGCCGAGGTGGTCGCCTCGGTGGTCGATGTCACCGTGCCCTGGGCGACCGGAGCCTGGCTCGATGAGGTGGCGGAGCGTTGGGAAGGGCTCGACGTGGTCGTCCCTAACGCCGGAGGCCCGCCGCCGGGCACCTTTGCCGACCTCTCGCCCGCCGACTGGGATGCCGCATACCGTCTCACCTTGCGCTCGGCCCTCGAGGCGTCCCGGGCCGGCCGGCCCCACCTGGGCCCGGGCTCGGCGGTGCTGTTCATGACGTCGAGCTCGGTGGTTCAGCCCGCGGGGACGCTGGTGCTGTCGACGGTGTTCCGCGCCGGGGTGGCGGCGCTGGCCAAGTCCCTGGCCGATGAGTGGGCCGAAGCCGGCATCCGGGTGAACCATCTGATACCGGGACGTATTGCCACGCCTCGGGTGGCACAGCTCGACGCCGATACCGCCGGACGCACCGGCCGAAGTCAGGACGAGGTGCGTACCGAGCTGGAGGCGGCCATCCCGCTGGGGCGTTACGGGCAGCCGAACGAGTTCGCCGCCGCGGCGGTGTTCCTTCTCTCCGATGCCGCCTCCTACATCACCGGGGCCACGCTGGCCGTCGACGGCGGAGTGCTGCGCCCGATCGTGTGAGCCTCAGGCCATGCTGAAGGCCCCGTAGCCGACGACTCGGCTGTGGTCGCCGGCGGTGTCGCCCGAATTACGCAGATCGAGCCGGGTCACCTCGAGGCTCCGTTCCCGGGCCGCCAGCAGCAGGGCTTTCACGGCAATGAGGCCGCAGGCGCTGTCGGCGTCGAGGTCTTCGGGACGCAGTGAGCAGATGGCAGCGGCGGCAACTTCGTCGCGGCGCCGGGCCTCGTTGTAGTCGTGGTAGTGGGAGAGGTCGGAGCTGACCAGCACCAGGGTGTCTTCTTTGCCCAGGAAGTGCCCGAGCAGGTGAGCAGCCTCTGTGGGATCGACGTGCCCGCAGAGCAAGGCGGCCACGGAGATGTCTTCGTATATCCGCTGCAGAAACGGCAGCTGGACCTCGAGGCAGTGTTCGGGGTCGTGGGCCAGTGGTGAGCTGACGACACAGGCGTTTTGACGCAGCCATGCCTCCGCCGTGGTGTCGACGGCGACTTCGCCGAGGGGTGTGGCCAGCGCCGAGGCACCGGGAAGTGCCACCCCGTCGACCCAGACGAAGTGGGCCGGCCCGGCCATGATGATGTGGCGGACCTGGGGCCGGGTCTGGCGCAGCAGGCCGTAGGCGGTGGCCGCCACTGGGCCCGAATACACGTAGCCGGCGTGGGGCACGATGACCGCCTGCGGTGCCGGCGCGTCCGGGATTTCGGCGTCATTGAGTAGGTCGTCGACCAGGCGGCGCAGCCGGTCTGGGTCGGCCGGATAGAAAGTGCCGGCAACGGCCGGTGCTCGTACCGCGGTCACTGAGTCTCCTCCCACCCCAGCATGGCACACGCCCGGCTCTGTTGCTCAGGCGATGCCGAGGTGGCTCAGGAACGCGTCTTTGCTGGGCTCCCGGCCCAGGAAATCGCGCAGCAGCTCGTCGGCATCCCGTGATCCGCCCTGCTCGAGGATCTTGACCCGGTAGGCGCGTCCCACCTGTGGGCTGAGTATCCCCTCTTCCTCGAACCGGCTGAACATGTCGTCGCCAAACACCTTCGACCACAGATAGCCGTAATAGCCGGCGTCGTAGCCGAACAGGTGCCCAAAACCGGCGGGGAAGAAGGTGCCCTCGTGATGGGGGAGCCCCGTCACCTCTGCGGTTCGACGGGTGATGTCGAAAAGGTCCTTGTGCTCGTCGGGGCCGTGGAAGGCCATGTCGAGCAGCCCGAAGGAGATCTGGCGGAGGGTGAGCAGGGCGATGTGCAGGTCGCGGGCCTCGGCCAGACGCTGCACGAGGTCCCCGGGGATGGTGGCGCCGGTCTTGTGGTGGCGGGCGAACCGCTGGAGCACCTCGGGTTTCCAGCACCAGTGCTCCATGATCTGTGAGGGTGCTTCGACAAAGTCCCATTCGGTGTTGAAGCCGGTGAAACGCACCAGGCGGGTGTGTCCCAGGCTGTTGTGCAGCACATGCCCGAACTCGTGGAAGAGGGTGACCACCTCTTCGTGTTTGAGCAGTGAAGGGCTATCGGCGGTGGGTTTGGTGAAGTTGGCGACGATGGCGGTGACGGGGAGCCGGTAGCCGTCGGGGGCCTGGTAGCCGGGAGACAGATCGAAGGCGGCGGCGTGGCCGAACTTGCCCTCGCGGGGGTACATGTCGGTGTAGAAGGTGGCCAGATGCTCCCCGTCGTCCGGGTCGAGGATCTCATAGGTGGCGACATCGGGATGCCAGACCGCCGGATTGTCGATCCGCCGGTAGGTGAGCCCAAAAACCTCGCCGGTGATGTCGAACATTCCCGAAAAGACCTGATCGAGGGGGAAGTAGGCGGCGACCTCGTCGGGATCGATGCCGAAACGCTCCCGTTTCACCTTTGTGTGCAGGAAGCGCAGGTCCCAGGACTGGAGGTCGCCGTTGCCCAGGGCGGCGCGGAGGTCTTCGAGTTCCTCAGCGGCCTTGGCCCGCAGGGGCGGGATGAGCTCGGCGAAGAAGCTCTCCACGATCCCGGGATCCTTTGCCATCCTCTCTTCCATGGCGTAGTGCGCCCACGACGGCAGATCGAACAGGCGGGCCATGGCGAGCCGGACGGCAACGGCCTCCTCGAGCAGCGGATGATTCTCGTCTCGGGCCTTGTTCCAGGACTTGTACTGGAGCTGCTCGCGGAGATCGCGGCGGTGCGCCAGATCCAGGAACGGGTAGTACTCGGGGTAGTCGAGTGACACCCGGTAGGTGCCTTTGGCCGAGCCGGGGCGCAGACGGGCCACGTAGTCGTCGGGCAGACCGTCGAGCTCCTCACGGGTTAGCTCGAGGGCATCCTCGAATTCATCGATGTTGCGGGTGAAGGCGACACCCATCTCGACGAGGCGGGTGCGCAGGCGCTGCAGCTGGCGGCGCCGTTCGTCGTCCAGGCCGTGGCCGGCCCGGCGCAGATCTCGGCGCACAAAGGCGAGCAGGCGAGCCGGCTCGCCTGCAAGGGTAGTGGCTTCTTTGGTAACGGCGTATGCCTCGACGGCGTCGTAGAGGTCGCGGCGGAAGACGAGGTCGGATTGCCATTTGGTGATCCGCTCCTCGGCCTCCTGGGCCGCGTCGCGTACCCGCTTGTCGGGATGGACCCGGGCCAGAAACGGGCCCTGCCCGATGGCCTGAGCCACAAGAGCGGCGATCTCGTTGAGGGGAGCCATCGTCGTCTCCCAGGACGGCGGGGCGGCGACAACGCCGGCGAGGAGGTTTTCGCCCCGGGTGATGGCGCCTTCGACGACGGCGCCGACCGAGTCTGCGCTCACGGAGGTGTAGTCGTAGAGCATTGCCGCCGCAGGGTAGCCGCCGCAGCCATGATCTGGCTCGGCTCGGTTCGACGGAGGCGCCGCCGCCCTATCCGTCGATGGCGTACACGTAGCCGTCGCGAGAGCCGAGGTAGATGGTGCCGCGCCAAACGGCGGGCGTGGCCTCGAGGTGACCCGCTCCGACGACAAAGTCCCACTCCAGCTGTGGGCTGCGCGGGTCGGAGACGTCGTAGGAGCGCAGCGTGCCCCCAAAGGTGGCCACAAGCAGGTGGCCGTCCACCAGCACCGGTGACGACCAGGAGCCGGCGCCGACGGTTTCCACCCAGACCTCCTCGCCGGTTTCCTGGTCGACGACGATCAGGTAGCCCTTGTTCGTCACCGCGTACAGCACGCCGTCGCCGAGGGCCGGCGTCGACCAGAGGCCGCCCTTCGGCGCCGGGTCCTCCTCGCTGGGAGTGACCAGCGAGTACATGCCCCAGACGTAGGGGTCTCCGTCGGTGTAGGGGTCGAGCTTGATGAGTTGCCCCAGATCCTGGGCCCGGGACAGGTAGCGCTCGTACTCCGCCGAGACGTAGAGCATGCCCTCCTCATCGATGACGATGGCGGCGTCGACGTCGTCACCCACCCAGTAGTCGAACACGATGGGCGCCACCCCCTGTTCGACGTTGGTGATATCGAGACCGATGACGCGGCCGCCGGAATTGGCGAAATAGACCCGGCCCTCGTACATCGCCGCCGAACCCTCGACGCTCACCGCCGGGTACCCGGGGCCGATGTTGTTGAGGAGCTGATCGGTATACGTCTCCAGCTTGAAGAGGAGGACCGGGTCGACGGTCACCTTGCCGTCTTCGTCGTAGCCGCGGTTGAGTTTCCAGATATAGAAATACCCGTTTTCCGCCCCTTCGAACATGATGTCGTTGACAATTCTTGGGCTGGCGTCCCAGTCGTCGTTCCAGCGGCCCTCGACGGCGAGGTCGGCCACCGCATGCCACAGCTCGATGGCTTCCTCATCGGCCAGCGACAGGATTCGCAGCTTGTTGTCGCGTGACCCGAAGTAGAGGAGGGGATAGCCGTCTGGATCGATGGTGGGGGTGCCCTTGATGATGTCGCCGGTGGCGAAGGGGGTGCGCGTGTCCTGTCCGGTCTCGGCATTGACGAAGTGCAGGCGGCGGTCGTAGGCCCCGAAGATCACTTCGGTTATCCCATCGGGACGTTCCCAGACCACCGGTTGGCCGGTCCAGCCGTTGCCGCACCAGGTGCTGGTGACCCCCAGGTCGGTGGATCTCGAGCACATGGGCGCGTCGGGGTACTGCCACAGGATGCCCGGCGACTCCGGCACCGGCCCGGTTCCGTACCAGGTGTTGGTGGGATTGCCCCTGAACGTGAGCAGACCGTCCACCACGTTGCCCCAGGGTTGCCCGACGGTGCTGCGGTCCACCCATTCGTGAAGCGCCGGTTCCAACGACGTGGTGCTGGTGGTCGAACTCTCCGCGGTGGTGCTGCCTGCGAACGTGGTGCTGGTGGTCGACTGGCCGGGGACTGAGGTGGCCGATCCATCGGCGAGAGTGGTGCCCGGCGATCCGTCGCCCGAGCCGAGCACAGCGTAGAGCAGCAGGCTCACGGCGATGAGACTGGCGGCGGCAATCACGCCGGCAAGGACCGGGCGGTTCTCCAGCATACGAGTGGGGAGTCTATGCCGGTACTCGGGGGAGACGGCGGCTCGATGAGCCGCCGTCTCCCCCTAAGCTCGGAGGGTGACAGACGGCAGGCTTTCGCGTGTGCGGCCCCGCTTGGCGCGTGGGCTCTGGGAACGTGTCGGCGACGCCGACATCTCACTCAACGCGGCTGCGGTGGCGTACAACGCCTTCCTCGCCCTGGTTCCGCTCGGCTTTGCGCTCTTCGGTGTTGCCGCCTATGTTGGAGAATCCGCGGCGGCTCTCGACAGGGTGGAAAGCACTCTCGAGACGTTGGCTCCCGGCTCGGTGGCGGGTTTTGTCCGAGATCTCCTCATCGAGACAAATGTGCGGGTCGGCGGCGAGCAGGGCTGGCTGATCCCGATCTCCTTATTGCTCTCCATCTACCTGGGCTCGCGCGCGGTGGTGGCTTTGCAGAAGGCGCTGGCCCGAGTCGAGAACCGGACTGAGGCCCGGCCGGCTCTGCAGATGCGGCTGGTGGCGGTGGCCCTGACCATCGGCGGCGGCCTGGCCTTTCTGCTCACCTCGTTCTTGCTGCTGGGCGGGGCCCGCGTCAGCGGATTCCTCGCCGAGCTGACCGGGTTTGGAGCGCTCGACACCATCTGGACCTGGATGCGCATCCCGGTGTCGGCGGCCGGCCTCTGCCTGTTCCTCCTCGCCTTCTATCACTGGGGCCCGCCCGATCCTCTCCCCAAGTCGTGGCTGGCCGCCGCGGTGGGCACCGCGATAGCGGCGCTGGCCGGTCTCGGGTTTGGGCTGTATTTGGCCTACTCGCCGAACCTGGGCGCCACTTTCGGAACTCTTGGAGCAGTCGCCATCGCGCTGGTCTGGCTCTATCTCGGCGCCTTCGCCATCCTGCTGGGTGCCGTGGTGGTGGCCTATACGCTGCGCTGGAAAACGGGCAGCGTGGCTCCGCTTCCGGAGAAAAAGAGCTGATGAGCCTGTTGGAGGAGAACGTCGGCGCCGGGGTGCGCCTGCTGAAGCGCACGCTGCGCCGCTACCGCGGCGATCTGGCCCTGGCCGTGTCGGGCGCGCTGATCTGGATGGTGGCGCTGGTGGCGGCGCCCTACGTCAGCAGCCTCATCATTGACGAGGCGGTGACCGCCGGAGACCGCGATCTGCTACTGCCCCTTTGTGGCCTTCTCGGCGGAATCGGGATCTTGCTGGCGCTGGGGGTGGCGGTGAGGCGTTATTTCGCCTTCCGCGTCTCCTACCGGTCCGAGGCCGATCTCCGCAACCGCATGTTCGAGCACATCCAGCGTCTGGCCTTTTCTTTCCACGACGTCACCAGCACCGGCGAGCTGATGTCGCGCTCTTCCAGCGATCTCTCCCAGGTGCGCCTGTTCTACGCCTTGACCCCGATCACGGTGGCCAACGCCGGCATGTTCCTTGCCGTCATGGCGATGCTCCTCGTGCTCGACCCGGTGCTGGGTGCAGTGGTCTCGCTGACCATCCCGGGGCTCATCTACTCCGCACGCCGCTTTGCCACCCGGGTCATGCACCTTTCCTTCCAGGTGCAGCAGTCGCTCGCCGGCCTCAGTCGTGTGGTCGAGGAGGCGGTCGGGGGCATCGAGGTGACCAAGTCCTACGGCCAGGAGGGGCAGGAGCAGGCCAAGCTGGAGGCGGGCGCCGAGCGTATCTACGACAAGGCAACGGAGTTGGCCCGCATCCGGGCCCGGTTCACTCCGTTGTTCGAAATGATCCCGACGCTGGCCACCCTCGCGGTGTTGTGGATTGGTGGCATACGTGTGATCAGCGGGAACCTGACCCTGGGGGCTTTTGTCGCCTTCACCCAGTATCTGGCCATTCTCAGCTTTCCCCTGCGCATCAGCGGCTTCTTCTTTGCCCATCTGCCCCGTGCCGCGGCGGCGGCGACCCGAATCGAGGACCTCCTGGCCGAGGACCCGGGGATCACCGACCCGAAGGAGCCGAGGCCGATGAGGCCGGGCCGGGGCGAGGTGCGTTTCCACAGTGTCGAATTCGGCTATCGGGATGGCGAGCCGGTGCTGAGCGGAGTGAACCTGCTGATACCGGGGGGTACCTCGGTGGCGATGGTCGGATCCACCGGTGCCGGCAAATCGACGTTGGCCCACCTGGTGCCCCGTTTCCACGACGTCGACGCCGGAGCAGTGACCATCGATGGTGTCGATGTGCGCCACCTGCGCCTCGACGAGCTGCGCAATCAGGTGGCCGTCGCATTCCAGGAGACCTTCCTGTTCTCGGCGAGCGTACGCGACAACATCGCTCTCGGTGATCCCTCCGCCGGCGACGAGCAGATCCGCCTGGCTGCCCGGCTGGCTCAGGCGCATCGATTCATCGATGATCTGCCCGCCGGATACGACACCGTGGTGGGGGAGCGGGGACATTCACTGTCGGGCGGGCAGCGGCAGCGGGTGGCCCTGGCCCGGGCGATGTTGCGCGATCCGCGGGTGCTGATCCTTGACGATGCGACCTCCTCGGTGGATGCCATCGTCGAGGCTGAGATGCTCGCCGCCCTGGAGCAGGTGATGCGGGGACGCACCACGATCGTCATTGCTCACCGCACCTCCACTCTCGATCTGGTGGATCGGGTCGTGTTCATCGAAGAGGGACGTGTGGTCGCCGTGGGCACCCATCGGGACCTGCTCGTCACCGTACCCCGTTACTCCGAGGTTCTGGCACAGCAGGAGGCGCGGCGATGACCGCCATTCCCGTCGAGGAGACTCGGGTCCGGCGGGTGGTGGCGCGGGCGGCACGCCTGGGCCGCCCGCTGGCGCCGTGGGCGGCGGGGGCGCTTGCGGTCACCTTGGTGGCCACCGCAGCCCGGCTGCTGGGACCGTTGGTGGTGCGGTCCGGCATCGACGATGGCATCACCGCCGGAGACCGTTGGCTGGTGACGCGGGCCGCCCTCATCTTCCTGGGCCTGCTGGCGGTTCAGTATGTGGCACAGGCGCGTGCCCAGTATTGGGTGGCGGTGCTCGGCGAGCGCTACCTGCGGCTGCTGAGGTCGACCGTGTTCCGCCACCTGATGAGGCTTGACTTGGCCTTCCACGGCCGCAGCAAGGCTGGGGTGCTGGTGAGCCGCATGACCAACGACATCGAGTCGGTGCAGGAGTTCGTCGAGGAGGGCGCCATCAGCCTGGTCATCAACGTGCTCACCATCGTCGGGGTTACCGCGGCCATGCTGCTTATCGATGTCTCCCTGGCGTTGCAGGTGCTTTCTTTGGTCCTGGTGCTGATAGTGGTGTCGTGGGTATTCCAGCGCTATGCCGGCAGGGCCTACCGGCAGGTGCGGGAGCGCATCGGCAGGGTGCTTGCAGCTTTGCAGGAGGGCATCGCCGGGGTGCGGGTGGTGCAGGCATTCACCCAGGAGGAAGAGCAGGCGGGCGCCTTCGGCCGGGTGAACGAGGAGTACTTCGAGGCGAATATGCGAACCGCTCGCGCCATCGCCTGGTACTTCCCCGCGGTGAACCTGCTGCGCATCGTGGGCATCGCCCTGGTGCTGTACCTGGGCGGGGGCAGGGTCATCTCCGGGGATCTCACCTTCGGGACGCTGGTGTCGTTCCTCCTCTACCTGGATTGGTTCTTCCAGCCGGTGGTATATCTCGCCAACACCCACAACCAGATGCAGTCGGCGGCGGCGGCACTGGGCAAGCTGTTCCGCCTGCTCGACACCAAACCGGTAGTGAGTGATGAGCCGGGTGCCGAGCCGCTGCCCGATGAGGTGAGTGGCGACATCGTGCTCGAGGGCGTCGGTTTTGAGTACGAGCCGGGCATGCCGGTGCTCAAAGACGTAGATCTGCACATAGCACCGGGGGAGCGGGTGGCCATCGTGGGGGAGACCGGGGCCGGCAAATCGACCCTGGCAAACCTGGTGCTTCGTTTCTACGACCCGTCTACAGGCACCGTCACCATCGACGGGCGGGACCTGCGCACGGTGCCGGCGTCATCACGGGCGCGGCACGTGGTCCTCATCCCCCAGGAGGGGTTCCTGTTCAACGGCACGCTGCGAGACAACCTCCGTTATGCCCGCCCCGACGCCGGTGAGGACGAGCTGTGGCAGGTGTGCCGCAGCATCGGCATCGAGGAATGGGTCCGCCACCTGCCCGAGCGTTTCGACACTCTGGTGTGGGAACGCGGCGGCCGTTTCTCGGCCGGAGAGCGCCAGTTGGTCGCGCTGGCGCGAGCGCTGCTGGCTCAGCCGGCCGTGATCGTTTTTGATGAGGCGACGTCGAATCTCGATCCGGAAACCGAAGCTCGGGTGGAGCAGGCGCTGGCAACGGTGCTGCAGGGTCGCACCGCCATCGTCATCGCCCACCGGCTGCGCACGGCGGAGAATGCCGACCGGATCGTCTTGGTGGATGAGGGCCGGGTGGTCGGCGTCGGCTCCCACGGGGAGCTTCTCGGGAGCAGCTCGCAGTACGCCCGGCTCGTCGAGGTGTGGGAGCGGGGCATCCTGCGCTGACGGTAGGCTCGGCAGGTGGACAGTCGCCAAGCTGCTGCGGTGGATTTCGCCGCGAGAGCGGCAGAAGGCCCGAGGATGGCCTAGATGGCGCCGCTGCGCCGTTTCCTGCGCCCGGGACGCCGCCAGCCGAGGGTGGCGGCGTGGAGGCTGCCGCCTCGTCGTGCCGACGAGACCGATTGGGAGCAGGTGGCCCGGCGCGGCGCCTTCACCCGCTACGACACCCTGCGGCGGGCACTGATATCCAACAGCATCGGGCCCGATGCCGGCGCGCTGCTGCAGGCCGCGGTATCCGGCCGGGATGTGGAGGCATTGATCAGGGCCCTCGAGACGCCGGGACGCTCGAAGTCCATCCTTGAGATGTACGCCGGGATCATGCGGGCTCCGGCCGATCCCGATGTGCTCCTCGGCTACTTGCGCAGACGGATCCGGAAGGCTCTGCGCAAGTCCCTTCCCGGCAATCGGGCCCCGGCCCTGGCCTGGCCGGTCAGCACCTGCTGCTACGCCGCCGTGGCCGCCTTCAAGGCCAGCGGGCAGCGGCGTCTGCTCAAGCTGGTGGCCGAGACTTTTGCTTCCATCCTTCCGTATCGCGATATGGAGACGGGCGTGGTGGACGAGTGTCTCGGCCGAGTCAGTCGGGGCTGGGGCGGCACGCAGTTTGCCAAGGGGCGCTACGCCACCAACGTGACGACGGTGGGACGCATCGTGTATCCAGTGGCGCTCTTCTGCGCCGTCGTGCGAGCCGATGGTGCGCTGCAGCAGCAGTACGGGGCACAGGCGGAGACGTTTCTGCCCGTGCTCGAAGAGGTGCTCACCGATCTCGACGATGCCTTTGTCACCGCGGGTGATGCGGGCTACTACCGCCGTCCCTGCTCACAACGTCCCGAGCCGATGAACCACATGGCTTGGGCCGGCTGCGCCTTTCTGACGCTTCACGATCTCACCGGCACTACGCAGTATTTGGAGAGGGCCGAGAGGCTGGCTCGGTATCTCAAGGCGGCCATGTACGACGACGGTGCCGGGCATCTGGTTTGGGATTACGACCCCACCCCGGCGGACCATCGTGGCTCGGTGCCCGAACGTCTCTGGAAGGCACAGGTGACCACACAATTTATGGCTTGTGCCGCCGAGAAGGGGGTGGTCTTTGCTCCCGACGATCTGGGCGCGGTGTGCGCCACACTGCAGGAGAACGTGTTCCTGGCCCGGGGCCGGATCAATACTCGGATCGATCGGGTGGCGGAACCTCTCGACGGCTATACGGGGCGCACCCACGCCGGAATGGGCAGCCTCATTGCCTTCCTCGAGCTGGAGGACCACTGCCCTGGGCTGAAGGACCGGATTGTCGATGTTGTGGCCAATCGTCCGGGTGCGGGCGGCTGGTTCACCACCGCTCCCGGCGCTATCGGCTATGCAAGGCGCCTGAGATGGCCCCTTGGTAGTCATTGAGGTGCGACCACACATAGTGGTACACTGAAGCACCCTGGGTATTGGGATCATACGAGCCTGGAGGCCTTCATGCGCAGGGCCGTCGCGATGCTCGCGTCTGTTTTGCCGTGCGCGAGCTCGGTCCCGATGGTTGTGGCGGGTGGCGCAAACTTCGAATCCCCTGTTGGAGACGGCGTCTGTTGCCCGCTGAATCGCCCGGCCGTTCCAATGCAGCGGTTCTTCACGACACAAGCGAGTATCACGACGGCATGATCTGATCACCGGCCCACCCTTCGGCGCGCAACGAGGGTGGGCGGCAGGTGCGGCCGTTGCACCTCGTATGGGGGTGCAGCGGCCGCATCGCGTCCGCTGCGGGCGCCGAGAGCAGAAGAAGAGCGCCACCGGCGGCCTATCGTGAATCCACCGAGATCGTGGAGAAGCCGGGTGTCCGTGTCAGCGCAACGAGACCAGGAACTCGCGCCGCAGGGCGAGGAGCTGGCGATTGCCGTGCTTTCACCCGACATCTGGCTCAAATCGCGGCGCACCCGATCACGCATGATCCGTCTGGTGACGGAGAACCTGGCCGAGGCCATCGGCGAGAGCGCCGAGCTGACCCGCCATCCCGGCCATCGGCTCCGCATCTGTCCTCCCTCGGCGGAGGCGATCACTGCGGCGTCGAGGGTGTTTGGCGTGTCGGCGGTGGAGAGGCTGGCCCCGGTTGCGTTTGCCGGCCTGGAGGACCTCTCCGAGCGAGTGGCGGAGCACTTTGCCGCGGCGGTGGCCGGCCACACCTTCGCCGTGAGGGCCCGTCGGCGCGGCACCCACACCTGGTCTTCGAATGATCTTGCCTGCCGGGCCGGTGCTCTGCTGTGCCGGGCCGGGGGCAAGGTGGACCTCGATGATCCAGAGGTGGTGGTGCGGGTGCATATCCGCGACGACGGGGCCTATATGGTCCGGGATGTGATCAAAGGGCCCGGCGGGTTACCTATCGGCAGCCAGGAAGAGGTGCTGGCTCTCATCTCGGGCGGCATCGACTCCCCGGTGGCGGCATGGATGGTGATGTCGCGCGGGTGCAGGGTCGACTACCTCCATTTCCTGCTCGACTGCGCCCAGTCGGATCACGCTCTTTCGGTGGCGCGGGCGCTGTGGGAGGAATGGGGCGCCGGGCATCGTGCCGTGGCCCACGTTGTCGATCTGAGGCCGACCGCGGAGGAGCTGGTGGTCCGAGTGGCGCCGCGTATGCGCCAGGTGGTGCTCAAGGCGCTGATGGCGAGGGCGGCGTCGATGGTGGCCGAGGAGGAGGGATCACGGGCCATCGTGACCGGTGAATCCCTGGGCCAGGTTTCCTCACAGACCCTGAGCCACTTGGCGGCGTTGTCCACCGAGGCCAGTGTGCCCATACTGCGGCCGCTGGTCGGCATCGACAAGCAGGAGATCGTGCGGCGAGCGAGAACGATCGGCACGTATGAGCTTTCGGCGCGGGCTCGCGAGGTGTGCGACCTCTCGGCGGGCCGGCCGGTGGAAGTGGCGGCGTCTTCGGGTAGGCTGGCCGCGGCCACAGATAAGGTGCCCGAGGAGCTGTGGCGCCGGGCAGTGCGGAGGCGTCAGCGGCTCGCGCTGACCGACTGGCTGCCGGGCATGACGACGGACGGGGCGTCAAGTTCCGGCTAGGTCTTGTATCGCCAGACGATCCGCCCTCGCGACGGGTCGTATATGGACAGGTCTATGTCCACACGATCACCGGGAAGGATGCGGATGTAGCGGCCCCGGCGCATCTTGCCGGAGGCCCGGGCCAGCACCTCGAGACCGCCCTCGATCTCGACGCGGAACATGGCGTTGGGCAGCGTCTCGACGACGGTGCCCTGCACCCGCACTACATCGTCCTGTTTCACCAAGCGGAACCTCCGAAGGGCAGAGGCATTCCGGCCGCCACTGTTGCATGTGGAGGCGCCATTATCAAGGCGGAGTGAACGCGGGGGGAGCCGGAATGCAGCTGGGTGGATATCGGCGAATCAGGAGTCAACATAGCCGTGCCGGGGTGATGTAATGGGCGCGTGTGGGAGGCGCCGGACACGGATCGGTCTTCCCCCAACTCCCCCCACCGTTCCGGCGCCTCCGCACCAATTCCCGACACCCCCGGCTCTTGGCTGCGATAGCGTGGTGGCGGCAGCGGCTCGGCTTTGGGTTCGGGTCGTGGCACAATGCCACTACATTCATAGTGATAACCGGGGTGCTGACTGTGGCCACCGTCGACATCAACATCGGGAAATACGCGCTCGGCTGGTCCGACAAGGAGGACTACGTCTTCAAGCCCGAGAAAGGGCTGGACGAGGCCATTATTCGCAAGATGTCGGGCATGAAGGAGGAGCCGGAGTGGATGCTCGACTTCCGGCTGAAGGCATACCAGCGATTCCTCAGGAAGCCCACCCCCACTTGGGGCGGCGGTGGCCTGCTGGAAACCATCGATTTCGACAACATCTACTACTACATCAAGCCGACCGAGGAGCAGGTGGCCTCGTGGGACATGGTTCCCGACTCCATCAAGGAGACCTACGAGAAGCTCGGTATCCCCGAAGCGGAGCGCAAGTACCTGGCCGGAGTCAGCGCCCAGTACGAGTCCGAGGTGGTCTACCACCGCAACCGCGAGGATCTGGAGACGCTGGGGGTGTTGTTCTGCGACATGGACACCGCGGTGCGCGAGTACCCCGAGTTGGTGCGTGAGTACTTCGGCAGGGTAATTCCGCCCAACGACAACAAGTACGCCGCCTTGAACTCAGCGGTGTGGTCGGGTGGGTCGTTCATCTACGTGCCGCCCGGAGTGCGCCTCGACCAGCCGCTCCAGGCCTACTTCCGCATCAATGCTGAGAACATGGGCCAGTTCGAGCGGACGATGATCATCGTCGACGAGGGCGCCTATTGCCACTACGTCGAGGGTTGCTCGGCGCCGACCTACTCGAGTGACTCACTGCACGCGGCGGTCGTCGAGATCATCATCAAAGATGGTGGTCGCTGCCGGTACAGCACCATTCAGAACTGGTCGAACAACGTCTTCAATCTCGTTACCAAACGGGCGGTGGCCTACGCCAACGCCACCATGGAGTGGGTGGACGGCAACATCGGCTCCCAGCTCACCATGAAGTACCCGGCCGTCTGGCTGATGGGGGAGGGAGCGCACGGAGAGGTGCTGTCCATAGCATTTGCCGGTGAGGGCCAGCACCAGGACGCCGGCGCCAAGATTGTGCACGCCGCTCCACACACGACGTCGTTGATCACCTCGAAATCGATCTCGAGGGGTGGGGGCCGGGCCGGCTACCGGGGCCTCATGCGGGTCGAAGAGGGCGCGGTGGGGGTGAAGTCGTTTGTGCGCTGCGACGCCCTGATTCTCGACGAGGAGAGCCGTTCCGATACCTACCCGTACATGGAGATCGAGGAGGCCGATGCCCGCATCGGGCACGAGGCAACGGTGTCGAAGGTGGGAGACGATCAGCTGTTCTACCTGATGAGCCGGGGCCTCACCGAGCAGGAGGCCACGGCTATGGTCGTCGCCGGCTTCATTGAGCCCATTGTCAAGGAGCTTCCGATGGAGTACGCCGTGGAGCTGAATCGCCTCATCGAGCTGCAGATGGAGGGCGCAGTCGGCTGAGTGCTTCTGATGAGGTAGCACTGGCCCAGAGGAGGGTGATGTCATCAGGGGTTGTCAGGGGACGTTCCTCCGCTTGAGGGGGAAATGGACGCCGAGCGGAGCAGCGAGGCGGACGGAGGGGGGCGTGTCCTTCAGTCTGGGACAAACCTCCCGTTCTGCCCTTCAAGCACTTCCCCCAGCTCATGCCGAGGGAGAGACGACTTCTCTTCTACGGGTTTGGGCAGCTGTTGGCCTGCATGTTGGCCATCTCTGCATCCGTCGACGCTCTGGAGATGCTGCCTACATGCTGGATCCGGCCCGGGTCGCGCAGCACCCGGTACTCCTCGCCGGATAGGTCGGGGGTGGTACAGGTCCAAATGTCGGAGCATGGCGGGTTGGCGCCGAAAATTGCCTGAACCACGGTGTTGCCCGGGCCACAGACGGGAAAGTCCGAGTGTGCCGGAGACCCGAGGACATAGAGATCCGGCATGGCGCCGCCTGCGTCCGCCAGGGTCACGATCTGACAGTTTTCCACCGCGAACAGGCCGTATGCCGCCACGAGGCCGCCGTACACCTGCACCACCACAACCTGCCGCGGATCACCAAGCGTCTTTGCTGCCGCCACGTTCACGTAGTTGGCGCCCAGTCCCCAATGTGCCGCGTCCCAAGCTGCATCGAGGGCGAGGTTGGCGGTGTATCCGGGTCCAAGACGAACGTGCAGGTACCAGATACCGCCGTTCTGGTAGCCGGTGAACTCGTCGAGTAGGGAATCCCCATCCAGATAGGCCGACACCGACGAGATGTCCGTCGCGCCGGCGGGTATCCCTCCAACTCCCATCCCGGGGCAGGCAAATGGGGGCACAGTGGTGGTGGGTGCGGCGGTGGTGGCGGGGGCAGCCGTGGTGGTGGGCGCCACAGTTGTGGTCGGGACCGTTGAGGTCAAGGCGGTTGGCGCCGTGGTGGAGGCGTCCGCTGAAGTCAACGACGCCGGCGCGGTTGTGGTGGCGCCAAATGGCGAATCCCCGCCGCATGCACCGGCCAAGGCGACGAGCAGCAGCACGACGATGGTGGCGGTCGTACGGCGGAACATGATCCCTCCTCAAGGCACGTCTTCGGGGTCTACCCGCTGTAGCGAGGCTAACCAGCCGGGGCGGATCATGCCGTCTTCTGTGCCGGCTGGGCCGTATTTGGGGGGAGTGGCGGTGAGGGAGAAAGCGCCGACGTGGCGCCGATGCAACCTTGTCTCCATGGGCCCTTCCTGATTGCGGGCGTGGCCGTGTCGGCCGCAATCAGGCGAGGTGGAAACGAATGAGTGGTGCCCCCTCGGCCCAGCTATCCAGGTTCTCCCGGGGTTCACCTGGGTTCTTGCCCCAGCTCTCGGTGAATATGCGATGAATGATCGAGGAGCGCCCATCGGGGGAAACCGACAGTCTCGGCGGCCACCGGCAAATCGGCGGAGGCGCCGTTCTTCAGGTGCAGAGTGAAATGTGGGTTTGCCGCCAGGTTGGCGAACCAGTCCTTCTTCAGTCCAGGGCGGCCCACCAGGTAGTACTTCCCGTCGAAGCGATGGAGGAAGATCTCGATGCGGTGGGGCGACCCGGTCTTGCGTCCAATAGTGGTGACGTCGGCGATCCCGCCCTTTCGAAGAGCGGCCCGGATGGTCGTTTCCATGTCATCTGAAACCGTAGGGACAAAGGGGCCATTCTGGTGATCGCCATGTCTCCGAATGCATACTTTCCGGCGTAGCCAAGCTGTCTGCTGCAAGAATGTGGCCATGTCGCGGTGGGTGCGTCCAAGCCCTGCAGCGGTTCTTGTTGCGCTTGTTCTAGGCGCCTGCAGCTCGGAGGAGAGCGGCGAGGCATCGACCACCTCGACGGAAGGGTCCGGACTTGCCGACGGCGTCGTCTCGGAATGTGCCGGTCTTGTTGAGCCGTTTGAACTGCTGGTGGCCGAGTTGGTGGCAGAGGTCGGGCATGCCTCCGTTGCGGATTATCCGATCTTGACGGTGCGGGTATTGGCGTTTCTTGACCATCCTGCAACGGACGCCACAATCGACAGTCTTTTGGACGATATCGCCTCCTGGGAGGGAGTCAGCGCCGTCACCTATGTCAGCAGGGAGGAAGCTCTCGAAGAGGCCCGGGAGGCCATGTCGGATTATCAGGAGGCACTGGCCATCATTGAGGAAGACCCCTCCATACTGCCGTCGTCGATCCGCATCACCACGAATCTGGGGCGGTGGGATGAGGTGGAAGGCCGGCTGGAGCTGATCCCCGGTGTGGTCAACGTCGAAGTCTTCCGGCAGGATGTTCCGGATGCGTACCTGAAGGTGGCCGCTGCTGCCGAAGCTCTGCACAATACGGGGCTGTATCAGGACTTCCTCGCCATAGAGCGGGACGCCGAATCGCTCGGTTGTTCCATGGTGGTGGTGGGGCGCACTGCCGGTTTTTCTGGATTCGATCCGGACGGGCCGGTGGGGGAGCTCATAATCGAGGCGGCGAAACTCGGGTTCCAGACCGCGCCTTGGCTGAGCCGCCCGGCATTCGGAGAAGAATGATCCGATTCGTTGAGCCGATTGAGGGTGCCTTTCCCTAGGAAGCGGCGGGACTTTCATCACCGCCTCCAGTCGGCTCTGCGTTACGCGGGACTGAAGCCTCTATACCGGGTACGTTGGGCACGGCACTCTGAGGATCAGGAGGCCGTCTGCTCGGGCACTCATCGGGCAGGCCGCCTTCCCGTGGAGGGAGAGGACGAGAACATGACGGAAGCCGCCATCAGGGTGGAGGGTGTCAGCTACGCCTACGGCGACATCGAGGCCGTGAAAGATCTCAGTTTTGAGGTGGCGCCGGGGGAGATACTCGGCTTCCTCGGCCCCAACGGCGCCGGCAAGTCGACAACCATCAAGATCCTCACCGGCCAGCTCACCCCGCAGTCGGGAACGGCCCAGGTGCTGGGTGTCGATGTCACCGCCGACGATCCGGTCATGCAGGCGCAGATAGGGGTGTGTTTCGAGGAGAAGAACCTGTACGAGTCGATGTCCGGCAAGGAGAACCTGCGCTTTTTCGCCAGCCTGTTCGGCATGAAGGACGTTGACACCGAGGAGCTGTTGCGCCGTGTCGGGCTGGCCGACCGGGGCAAGGATCGGGTCGGCGGCTACTCCAAGGGCATGCGCCAGCGCCTGATGATGGCACGGACGCTGGTGAACTCCCCTAAGGCTCTGTTTCTGGATGAGCCTACGGACGGCCTTGATCCCGTCTCCTCACAGACGATCAGGAAGCTCATCAAAGAGGAAGCCGACCGCGGCGCCGCCATCCTGCTCACCACCCACGACATGTGGGAAGCCGATGAGCTGTCCGATCGGGTCGCCTTCATCAACGACGGTGAGCTGTACACCATCGACACCCCCGAGAACCTGAAGCTGAAGCACGGGAAACGCTCAGTGAAGGTGCGAGTCCGAGAGGAAGACGGCGTCAGGGAAGATACCGTCTCGCTGGACGACGCCGGCGTGGGCGAGCGGATCAAGGATGCGGTGACGTCGCCCGGCCTCATGACCATTCACACCGAAGAGGCCAGCCTCGAGGCCATTTTCATTCAAATGACGGGCCGAGGGCTCGACGAATGAGCCGGCCCGTTTCGCACTCGTCCATCGTCCGGTCCATCCTGGCCAAGGACCTGAAGGAGTATGGACGGGACAAGCTGTGGGCCTTCCTCACCGTGTTTGTCCTGGCCATCCTCATCGGCATGTTCTGGGTGCTGCCCGACAGCGTTGATGAGTCCATCACCGTCGGCGTCTCACCGGGATTCGAGATCTTGGTGGACCAGGCCGCCGACACCCTCGGGGTGGATGTCGACGCCGGCCAACTGGATGAAGTGGTGGCCCAGTTCGAGCAGGAGGAAGGACTGGCAATCGTGTCGGTCGAATCCGCCGCCGATCTGGAGGCCCTGGTAGCCGGTGAGGCCACCGCATTCGTGGAGGGATCACAGACTGTTGTTGTTCCCAAGGGTTCCGGCGTCCAGCCTCCCGAAGACGCCGAGCAGATCGGCTTCGACATCGGGATCGCCTTCCCCGACGACTTCCTGGCCACCACGGCATCGGGTGAGAGGGCCACGGTGCAGGTGTTTGTCGATGCCGCCGTCCCCGAGGAGATCAGGGTCGCCATGGCCGGAGTCATTGGCGAGTTCGCCCATGCGGTGGCCGGCGACGCCCTCCCGGTGGCGACGCCCGATCCCGAAGAGGTGTTTGTGGTGTTGGGAGAGGATCGGGTGGGGAATCAGATCACCCCTCGCGAGAGTTTCCGCCCTCTGCTGGCATTTATGGTGCTGCTGATGGAGGGTTTTGTGATGTCGGGGCTGGTGGCCAAGGAGATCCAGCAGCGAACCGTCACCGCGCTGTTGGTCACGCCGGCTACCACCGGAGACGTGCTGGCCGCCAAGGGTATCACCGGCGCGCTGGCCGGCCTGGCTCAGGCGGTGATCCTGCTGGCGGCCACCGGATCGCTTTCGGTGGAGCCGGCTCTGATCCTGACCCTGATGCTGCTGGGGGCCGTTTTGGTCTCCGGCGTGTCGATGATCGCCGGATCGGCGGGCAAGGACTTCATCGGCACGCTGTTCTACGGGATGTTGTTCCTGATCCCGCTGATGATTCCGGCGTTCGCCGCCATCTTCCCCGGCAGTGCCTCGCCTTGGGTCAAGGTTCTTCCCTCATATCCGATGGCGCAAGGGCTGGTCAACGTGGTCACCTACGGTGACGGGTGGAGTGAGACCCTCCCCTCCATCGGAGCGCTGGCCGCCTGGTGCGCCGGCCTGTTTGTGGTCGGCTGGGTGATACTGAAGCGGAAGGTGGAGACGCTGTGAGCCTCACCCGGACCCTCAAGGTGCTGGGCAAGGATCTGCGACTGGGGCCGCGGTCTCCCATCTTTCTCTGGGTGCTGTTCCTGCCCGTGTTCCTGACACTGATCCTGCAGGTGGTGTTCGGAAGCCTGTTCGAGCCCAAACCGCGTCTGGGGATCGTCGATTCCGGCGACTCCCAGATCACTGCAGCCGTTGAAGAGATCGAAGGCATCCAACTGGCTCGGCTCGACGATGTCGAGAAGCTGAAGGCCAAGCTGGAGGCCAACGACCTGGACGCCGGACTTGTGCTGCCGGCCGGGTTCGACGAGGCGGTCCGCACCGGAGCCCGGCCGCCTCTGGAGCTGTACGTCGGTGGGGAGAGCCTGGCCTCGAACCGCATCATCTTGGTGGCGACCACCCTTGAGTTGGTCAGGGATCTAGAGCCGGAGGCGGCGCCGGTGGAGGTGGAGATTGTGGCGCTGGGCGAGGAGGGCCTTCCCATCTCACTGCGGCTGGTGCCGCTGATCATGATGTACGCGCTGGTAGTGGCCGCCGTCTTCCTTCCTGCGTTCAGCATCGCCGACGAGCGGGAGAAGGGGACTCTCAATGCGCTCACGGTGACCCCGGTGAGGCTCTCCGAAGTCCTGGCTGCCAAGGGTGTGCTCGGGTTTGTGCTCGCCTTCCTCATGGCGGTTTTCACGCTGTGGCTCAACCGCGCTATGGGTGCCCAGGCACTGCCGCTGGTGGTGGTGCTGGCGGTGGCGGCACTGATGTGCGCCGAGTTCGGCCTCATCTTCGGCGCCGCCGCCAAGGACGTGAACGGTGTGTTCGCCCTCATCAAGGGGACGGGTGCCCTGCTGATCGGGCCCACCGTCTTCTATCTGTTCCCCGATTGGCCGCAGTGGATCGCCAAACTCTTTCCTACCTACTGGATCATCAACCCGCTGTTTGAGGTGACGATCGAAGATGCCGGTCTGGGCGAGGTATGGGTCGAGATCCTGGTAGCTCTGGGGGTCATCGCCCTGCTGATGATCCCGGTGATGGCGCTGACGAAGAGGCTGCGGGGGATTCTGGCGACGGCGTAGCGATGCTCCGCAGAATGCAGAGGGCAGAATTCAGATTTTAGATCGCGAAACACCGACTCTGAACTCTGAATGCTCCTGAGAATGCAGAATGCATAACGTGTGCCGCTGCTATCCGGCCACCTTGGCTGCCAGTTCTTCGCCCCAGCGGCGGGCGCGTTTCATCTCACCGTCTTCCAGCGGGCCGGTCGATCCGGCCACAAAAAAGCTCTCGGCGGGGGCGGCAATACGAAAGCCAAGGCGCCGGAGTTGCTTCTGGGCGGAGCGCGCCGCCGAGCCGGTGAGCCAGCGGGGTTTGTTGAACCGTGTGTCGAAGGTGGCGACGGCGGTCTTCGACCCTTTGTCGATGGCGCCGAGCCAGTCGCGTACACCAATCCCCGCAGAGACGGGGCTCTGAGTGGCGTCCTTGATGGCTCCTTGGCGTGATCCCTGCCGGCTCATTCCCCAGGCGTGGGTCGGGCCGCCAATCACTAGCAGGGCGACATCTTCACCTATGGACTTGGGAGCGACACCCACTTCCACGGCTTCGGCACTCATCCGGGCGGCGAGGCCGTCGGCTATCACCCTGGCGATCTTTTCTGTATTGCCGAATATCGACTCGTAGACCACCAGCGCCCGCATCGGGTACTCCCTTCTTCAGTCCTGTGCTCATTATCGTCGGCAGCCTCCGGCGTCGACTCGCCGGGGGCGTATGGCCTGATGACGGCGAACCATAACCGCAAGATTCGCCGCAGCCGGCGCGGCGCGCCTCTTCAGCACGCCGAGCGTGGCAACATCCGCCATCTATGAACGACCGTGCCCGCCTGCAGCGCCGCGCCCTGCGCCTCGAGTACACCACCATCGGATGGAACCTGGGTGAGGCCGCGCTCACCATCGGCCTTGGTGTAGCCGCCGGCTCGTTGGCATTGGTGGGCTTCGGCGTCGACTCGCTTATCGAGGTATTCGCCTCGCTGGTGGTGGTGTGGCACCTAGCCGGCGGTCACCAGATCGAGCACCCTGAAAGGACGTCCCGAGCGCTCCGGCTCGTGTCTGGGGCCTTTTTGACCCTGGCGCTGGCACTGGCGGTGGCAGGTATTCGAGATCTTGTGGCCGGAAGGCAGCCTGGGGAATCTCCTTGGGGCATCGCCTATCTGGCGGTCACCGCAGTGGTCATGTTCTCTCTTGCCGCGGTGAAAAGACGCGTCGCCGATGGCCTCGATTCGGCTCCACTTCATTCGGAGGCGACCATGACGTTTCTCGACGGCATCCTTGCTACTGCCACTCTGGCCGGGCTGGCACTCAATGCAGCCCTCGGCTGGTGGTGGGCCGACCCGTCGGCGGCGCTGGTGGTGGCGGTTGCGGCGGTCAACGAGGCGCACGAGAACTGGGTGGAAGCCGCAGAGATTGCATCGTTGGGCGTGGAGCCGGTCGGCTGGTGAACGGGGCCGCTAGTCGGCGGGCCGGGTGACGGTATCCCGGCCTTTCCACATCACCGGGCGGCCGGTCGAAGACAGCGTCATCGACCAGGCCAGCGTTGTGCCCCAGAAGGCGACCGTCAGTGCGTGCAGCGGCGTGGCCCATTGCCGGTCTCGGCCCAGATGTGCGGTGAGAGCCCGGCCGGCCAGCAGCAGGATGAGCTGCCGCAGCGCCACCGCGGGCACATGCCCATTCCAGAGTCCCAGGCAGACTCGCCAGAACGGAGTCACCAGCAGAGGCATGGCCACCAAGACAATCGCCAAACCGAACAGGGCGTTGTAGCCGATGCCGCCGTAGGCATTCTTCGAGAAGCCCTGCCAGATGTCTCCGAGTTTGCCGTACCAGCGGGTCTGCACCAGATCGGTGCCGTTGGCGAGGCGCACCGGATAGTGGGCCATCTTGACGTTGCGGCTCAGATCAACGTCGTCGACGATGGACTCAGGGTTGGCGGCGTGGCCGCCGGCGGCGCGGTAGGCATCGCGCGTCACCATGATGAATGGGCCGATGGCGACTGCCACACTGGGGAAACGCGAGCTGTGGACCAGGTAGGCGGGGAACAGGCCCAGCAGGGCATGAGTGACCATCGGCAGCAGCACTGCTGCGCTTACCGACTCCGGTTTGGAGCGGGGCAGCAGCGAGACGAGCCCTGCCCTTTCCTCGTGGAGACGGCCGGCCGCCGCAGAGATGGCGCCCGGCTCGAGCAGTGTGTCGGCGTCGACAAAACACAGCAGTTTGCCGGCGGCGAGCAAGGACAGTTGATGGCAGGCCCAATTCTTCCCGGTCCAGCCCAGGGGCAGGGCTCTGCCGGACACCAGCCGCACCCGGGGATCCTGGAAGCCGGCGGCTATGGCGTTGGTGGCATCGTTCGAGTCATCATCGAGGACGATGATCTCCAGGTTCGGGTAGTCCTGAGCCAACAGCCTCTCGATGCACTCGCCGACCAACTCCTCTTCATCCCGGGCCGGCACAAGCACGCTCACCAGGGGCGCTCCCTCGTCCCACACGTACGGCTGCGGGCGGCGCATCACCCGTTGGTTCCACAGAATGAGTGCCAGTTGCAGAATCAGAATCCAGGTGAGCACCGAATTGAGGAGGAAGTCCCAGCTCATGGCCGGCTGCCACCTCGCTCCCGGTCCCAGCCGGTCTGAGCCTCGATGCGCCTCATGCGTGGTTCGTCCAGGACCCGCTTGGCGGCCACCAGGAGGAATGCGCCGAAGGCCACGCCGATGTGGGCCCATGGGACTCCAGCAAAGGGGGCGACCAGGAACGTGGTCACCGCCATTGTGATCAGGGTGGGCAGGAAGCGGCGGGTCGCCAGCCACACCGGGCCCGCGGCGCATGTCCCGGCGAGGGCACTCCACGGCGTGAGTGCGATGGTGAAGCCGCCGGCGGCGGCAAGTCCCTTGCCCCCGTGGAAGCGGAGCCAGATGGGATAGGCGTGGCCGAAGACCAGAAACGTGCCGGCCACGGCGAGCTGCCATGTCGGGCCGCCCCGGAACATCAGCGCAACCGTGGCGCCTTTGCCGAGGTCGAGCAAAGAAACGGCGATGCCCCATCCGGGTCCGACCTCGTGGAACACGTTGCGTGCCCCGACGTTTCCTTCGCCCTCCTTGCGGACGTCGATGCCGGCGACAAACCGCCCGATCAGGTAGGCCGATGGAATCGAGCCCAGCAGATACGAGATAATTGCAGCACCGGCACCTGCTACCACCGTGTCCACTGCCGTCTCCCCGCTCGGCTCGTCGCCCGCACTCTAGGGAACCTTGGAGGGACCCGCTCGGGCGGGTGTCGGGGGCGCCGCCATCGCTCGCTCCAAGGTGTCATACTCGTCGACGAGTGGAGCAGTGGAGGTTGCAGATGGTGGAGAAGAGCTACCAGATCTGCATCGATGCCAACGACCCGAGCGCGCTGTGGCCGTTTTGGGCAGAGGCGTTCGGCTACAGGGCGGTCGAGTCCAACGATGGGTCCGTCGACCTGGTCGATCCCAAGGGAGAGGGGCCACTCATCTGGTTCCAGCAGGTTCCTGAGACGAAGACCATCAAGAACCGTGTGCACTTTGACGTGTTCGTCGACGGCGGCGAAGTGGCCGCCTTCGAGGAGCGCCTCGTGGAGTTGGGCGGCAGGGTGATTCGGCGGGAGTCGGACTTCAACGTTCTCCAGGACCCTGAGGGCAACGAGATGTGCATCTGCTGGGAGGCTGAAGCCGGGTAGGGGTCCCCAGAGAAAGAGGCGGGACTCTTCGGCCTGCCTAGCTAGAACCGGTGAGCACCTCGAGCGTGTTATCCAGGAGGCCGGGGTCGAGACGATCACCGTGTCCGGGCACCACGATGTCGACGTCGAAGCGGTACAGGTTCTCGATCGAAATGGGCCAAGCCTCGAGATCGGCGTCGGAGGTATTCCCGACGCTGTCGCCGGCGAGGACCATGCACCCGCCGAACAGCAGCCGGCGGTCGGGGAAATAGACAACAACATTGTCGGGGGAGTGGGTCGGTCCGGGGAAGTAGACCTCCACCGTCTGGTCGCCGAACCGAAGCTTGAGGCCATCTTCGAGGGTGAACAGATGGTTGGGATCTACGAAGGTCAAACCGGCGAAGGCATCGTGGAACCGTGCATCGGCGGGATCCTGCAGCCAGTCCAGGATGACCGCTCGGGTCGCCTCGCCCCGCTCCTCGATGAGCGCCACCGTTTTCTCGGATCCGTAGACCGGAATGCCGGCGCTGATGAGGTACTCGTTGCCTCCCAGGTTGTCGACGTGGAAGCCGGTGTTGATGGCGGTGATCTCGCGGGTACCGAGCCGACCTCCGAGCCACGCCAGCACGGCCTCTGTGGCCTCCGGCGTGTAGGGAGTGTCGACCAGCACCATCTCGCCGTTCTTCATCTCGACGATCATCGAGTTGGCCGGCCAGGGGAAGGAGTGGGTCACGACGAAAATGCCCTCGGCGACCTCACGCACGGTCGTGTCGTCATCGATGTCGAAGCTTGTGGTGGCGAAGGTCTCCGTCGTCGTGTTCGCGGTGTCTGTCGTCGAGGTGGGCTCTGCGGGGACGGCAACGGACGTAGAGGCGGGTTCGGCGGATTGAGTTCCTCCACAGGCGCCGAAGAAGGCGACGGTCAACAGAAGGAGAAGCTTCAGGAGTTGGGATTGAATTCTCATTGGGTGACGATGCTATCGGTGCTGGGGTTTACGCAACCGCAGGCGGGTTCTACTCGCCGTCGCCCCAGCCGCCGTGAACCTGCTCGATCGTGTCACCCATGGCGTCACCGGTCAGCACGCCCCAGAGCTGTTCGTGTGTTCCCGGGTAGTCGACTCGGAAGGTCGTGCCGAAATGGGGATCACCGGTGAACACCGATGCGCCGGGGTAGGCGGCGAGCAGGTCGGCCAGGGTGTTGCCCACGTCGAGGCCGACGGTGAGGCCGAATGGCGACCCGTTGCACATGTAGCCGAAGAGCCCCCTGGCGCCGTCGGGGGCGAAGTACCCGGCGTCGGTGAACTGGAGGGTGAGCCCGTCGAAGACGACGTGCCGATAATCGGTGCCGGGGCAGACGCCGTATTCCAGCGGTCCAACCCAGCCGCTGTCGAAGGTGGGTAGGAAGCCGAGGTAGGCCTGGACGCCGGCTATCGCCGTGGTGGGGTCGTCGCCGAACATGGTGATGGCGAGGCCGTCGGGCCAGAACATCAGCGACAGCGGTGGGGGCCCCAGCGTGGGCTCGGGAGTGGGCTCGGCAGTCGTGGCGGGGGCCGCGGCGGCGGCGGCCGGGGCCTGGGTGGGCGGTGTCACCGTCGTGGTGGTATCGGCGGTGATTGTGGTTGTGTTCTCCACGGCGCTGGTGGGGGCAAAGCCGCTGTTGCTGCCGCCGCAGCCGGCGGTAGCCGCCGCTGCAGAGAGGATCAGCGCAGCCGTCGAAAACCGTGGCACGGCCCTTCGCTTCTTTCCCGCTATCACCTCTCGGGCGGTGTTGCACAGGGCATCGCTTCGGCTCTGTGGCGTCTGACGCTGGGTGCTTTTTGCCCGGTGCTGTTGGGCAGTCTGGGTATTGGTGCCGGTCGCCAACTGCTAGCGTATCGGCGACACCGCTACGTACGGGTGCCCAGCATTCCGGATCTCAATCCTGTGACCTGGCGATCTCGATGTGGTCATGGTGTCGCAGTCGATTGGAGAGCGAGGAATGAATCTCTACGTAGGGAACCTTCCCTATTCGTTCACGGCGGAGGATCTGGAACAGCTGTTTGCGTCGTATGGCGCCATCAGCTCGTCCCAGGTCATCATGGACCGCCACACCGGCCGTTCGCGTGGGTTTGGATTCGTCGAGTTGGAGTCGGACGATGAAGCCCGCAAGGCCATTGAGGAACTCGATGGCAAGGACGTCGATGGCCGGAAGCTGACAGTCAACGAAGCCCGTCCCCGCGAGCAGCGCCGCGACAACCGTTACGATCGCTGATCGGTGGCCGACGAACAGACGTACCGCACTCGCGGCACCGTCGTCACCGTGCTCAGGGATGCCACCTTCCTCGTTGAGACCGAACAAGGCACCGAGGTAGTTGCACGCGCCGCCGGCCGTATGCGCCGGGGCCGCAAGATCCGCATCCTTCCGGGAGATTCAGTCGATATCGAGGTTTCGCTGTACGACCCGACCCGGGGTCGGATCATCTGGCGTCACCGGTAGGTACACGGTCGGCTGGCCCGTTGGGCCGGCCGACCATCTACCACCATTCGCCGACGAAGTAGATCTTGGTGTCGTCGGGCGAAAAGACCGCCCAATGGATGACCAGGTTGTCGGGGTAGTAGTCGGGCGTGGCGTTGCGACTCCCGGTGCCGTCGGCGTTCATCGTGTAGAGGTCGTAATACCCGACGCCGTTGATGGCGGCAAGGATGTAGATCAGGCGCTGCCCATCGTGCGACCAGTCGGCTACTCCTTGCGTATACCCGGTCTCGGTGAGCCGGGTGAGGCCGGTGCCATCGACTCCGATGACGAACAGGTCGTAATTGCCGTGCTCTGATTCGTCGCCGAGCAGGCGGGAGAACAACACCCGAGAGCCGTCCGGGCTGATCCTGGGGTCGTAGTCGCCGAAGGGCAGGACGGCGTTGCCCCACTCGCCGGCCCGCGGCGGGTCGGTGAGCGGCCGGGCGTCGGAGCCGTCTGAAGCCATCAGCCAGATGCGGCTGCCGCTGGTGAAGGCGATGAGGTCGTCCTGCCAGTGGATGTCGGCGTCGTGGGTCCCCGAGTCGAACAAGAGTTGCTGATTGCTGCCGTCGGCGCTCATTCTGTAGATGTCGACATCGGCCTCGCGGAAGGAGAGGAAGGCCACCGTGGAGCCGTCCGGCGACCAGGCCGGGTAGATGTCCCACACCGTGTTCTCGGTGAGGCGGGTCAGCCCCTGCCCGTCGATCCCAATCGTGAAGATCTCGGTGTGTTCCAGAGTGTCCCCGGCGACCATCTGGGCGAAAACCAGCCGGTCGCCGGCGCCGTTTACCCGCACCTTCTCGATCTGGTGGGGGGTGGAGTGGATCAGGCCGGTCTCGCCGGTGGTGAGATCCAGCACGTGGATGGCCCAGCGGTACGGGGGACGTTCTGGCGGTTGGGGCGCCGCCATCGACGTTGTCGTCGCCGCGGAGGTGGTAATCACAGAAGGCGTATTGAGAGTGGTCGACTCCTGATCTGCCAAGGAGGTTCCGGCATCGCCGTTCCCGCAGGCAGCAGTGAAAAAGGCGACGGCCCAGGCGATCGCAGCTAGGCGGCCGTGCATGGATCGTCCCCTTCTGCTGGGGCCGGCAAAGAGAGTCCAGAATTCAGGTGTCAGAGTCGGTACTGCACGATCTGAATTCTGGACTCTGCATTCTGTGTTCCTACGGGAACCACATCCCGGTGATCTCGGTGACCTCGCAGGCTTCGATGGTCACCCACCACATCTGCGAATTGGATCCCGGCACGAGCCCGTCCCAGCGGGCATTCTGGCCCACCTCGACGTCGGCGGCGATCCATCCGGCGAAGGTGGACAGGCTGTGGGCGACCAGCTCGTCGGGCCCACACCAGATCTGCGGCGGGAAATCACCGCTCATGTCCTCGGGACAGGCCTGGATCAGGACATCGTCGGCAATGGGAAGGCGGATCACCGTCAGATCGTCGTTCAGCCATTCGTACTCGGTGTCGGCCGGGCCGATCCAGTGGTAGACCACCGGGTCAAAACGCAGGATCTGGCCGAGGGCGTCGGCCCCGTGGATGAAGGCGGCGGGCATGTCGTTGCCGGGGCAGGCACAGGGCAGTCCCGGCGACGCCGAGCACGGAGTAGGCGTGATGAACCAACCGGCCACCCAGCCGACACCATCGCCGTACTCGATCTGGCTCCAGGTTCGGTCCTCGTCGTCGCTGGAAGTGCGGCCGGTGGTGACGACGCCGACCGCATCGTGGGGCAGAGACCCGATCTTGGGGTAGTCACCGCCGGGACCGGACCGAACGTTAAGGCGGTCGGTGCACTCCGTGTCGATCACACAGGCCTCCCCGGGATCGTCCTCAAAGCACTCACCCGGGGTGAGCAGCCACGACGCCACCCAGCCGGTGGCGTCTTCGTGGGTCACATGCACCCATATCTGATCGTCGTCGTCGTAGGCGCCGAAGCCGGTGGCGGCAACGCCGGCGGCTTCGTGGGCCAGTGTTCCGACGATGGTGAAGTCGGCGCCGGGCCCTTCTCGTACGTTGAGGACGTCGTCGGCGGCGTGCTCGATGACACAGTGGTCGACCGCGTCTACGGCAAAGGTGTCGAAGGGGAACGAGAGTGTGGTTGTGGTGAGGAGGGTGGTGGGCGCTTCGGTCGATGTGACCTCTTCCGCGGTTGTAGATGTTGTCGATGCGGCTGTGGTTTCTGCTGCGTCGTCTCCGCAGGCGGCGGCCAGGAGAGCGACGGCGAGTACAAGTGTTCCTAGGTGACGTGCCATCGGCGACCTCCTTGAGAAGGCTGTGGGTCTCAGCGTAAAGCTGCTACGGCGGCGATTGGGGTGTTTGTGAGGCGTGAGAGTCCAGAGTTCAGATTTCAGAGTCGGTGTTGCACGATCTGAACGCTGAATTCTGGACTCTGCGAGGGCCAAGACCTGGCGGTCCTGGCCCTCGCTACTGTGACCCGATGCGCCGACGCATCTGGATTGCCATCCTCATCTCCAGCCTGGGCTGGGGCACCGGGGGAGTGGCGACCCGGGCGGCCTTTGACCAGGCGGTGCCGCCCTACGCGTTGGTGTTCCTCAGAACGGTGATCGCCGTGGTGGTGGCCGCCGTCGTGATCCTCGGTCTGCGCCGGCGCCGGGTGTCGATGGATTCGGTGACGCTGCGCGTTGGGGCCGTAGCCGGGGTGGCGAACATCGGGCTGCCCCTCATCTTTTTCACCCTGGCCTACCAACACGCTTCGGCCGGGTTTGTCGGGCTGCTGACGGCCCTCATCCCCGTGGTCACTGCGGTGATGGCACACTTCTGGCTGCCCGACGAGTCGCTGAGCGTCTCCAGGATCATCGGCCTGCTGATCGCTCTGGGTGGCGTGGCCGTGCTCCTGCTGTCGGGAGACAGCGGTCTGGCCGAGGGGGGCCGCCCGCTGCTGGCGGCTGCGCTGACTCTGGTGGGCGTTGTGCTGGTGTCGGCGGCCGGGGTCTACGCCAAACGTTATGCCGATCGCTACGAGCCCCTGGATGTCACCGGGCTCCAGTTTGTGGTCGGGGCCGTGGTCATCGCCATCGGCATGGGCGCCTTGGAGGGAGCACCGGGCGGCCAGACCGTGTCGGCATGGTGGCTGCTGCTGTACCTGGGGCTGATGTCCACCTTCATCCCGTTTGCCCTCTACTACTGGATGCTTCGTTTTGTCTCGGCGACGTATGCCGTGATCCCCGGGTACCTCATCCCGTTCTTCGCCGTGCTCAGCGGAGTTTTGCTGCTCGACGAGCGAGTGGGCGTCGGCATCGTCGTTGGCGGCGTGCTCATCCTCATCGGAGTGATCATCACCGAGCGAGGAGAGACCGTGCCGGAGGCCGCATAGAGGCGTCTACCCTGTCGGGATGGAGCTGACCGCCCGGTCCTGCGCTCTTCGCCCCTGGGAGTGGGACGACGCCGTCGATATCGTGGCCGCGGCGAACCACCGCGAGGTGGCCCGCAATCTGACCGACGTCTTCCCCTTCCCGTATACCAAGCAGGACGCCGAGGACTGGCTGGCCATCTGCCTGGGTCGCAAGGGCCCTCCCCTCAACTTCGCCGTCATTGTTGACGGCACGGTGGCGGGGGGCATCGGGGGCCACCGGCTCGAAGGCACCTACGGCCACATCGTCAACATCGGCTACTGGCTGGCGCCGCAGATGTGGGGCCGGGGCGTTGCCACCGATGCACTCGGGGCCTATGTCCGGTATCTCTTCGACACGTTCGATATCGACCGGATGCAGTCGACGGTGTTCGGCTGGAACCCGGCGTCGGCGCGGGTGCTGGAGAAGTGCGGCTTTCGCCGGGAGGGTTGTCGTCGCGGCGCCATCCGCAAGTTCGGCGAGGTCACCGACGAGCTGCTCTACGGGCTGCTGCGGTCCGACTGGGAGAAGGCCGAGGAAGCCGGCGCCTGACGCCGGGCCGGCTTTGCCCTGCTTCTAGGCGAGACCAAGGGTCACGGTGAGCGCCCGGTCCAGTTCGGCCAGCTTTGCCGGACCCAACACCCCTCGCCGCCGGGTGAGTATGCGCTTCGGCAGGGTGAAGAGGTTGTCGCAATTGGCCGCACTTGACCCATCGAGTCCTTCCTCGACGCCCACCCCGACCTCAGCCACGTGGCCGTGGAACGAGCTGGTCACAAGCACGCAGACCACCGACGAAAGGAGGGGTATCGCCGAATGGCGGGTGGCGATCACCACTGGATGCCGTCCGACTCCCGGAATGTCCGCATCCCAGACCTCGCCTCTGGAGATCAGCGCTCGGCGTCGGCGAGACATGCGGCAACGGAGAACGCGGCGACCTTCTCGAGGAGCTCATCGTGGGCGGAGTCGGAATCCGCGTAGCGTCGTCGATACGACTCGACGATCGCATCCTCCCCGTGCCGATCGAGCCACTCCGAAACGGCGCGGGCAACAACTGCGCCCCTGGTGGGCGCAATGCCGGCGTCAACGGCTCGATCCAGTGCTTCGACCACGGACTCGTCGAGTCTGGCAGTTACGGGAATGCTCATGCCGCCAACATACCACAGCGTGTACGAATTGTACACGCGCAGGTTGCAGCTTGGCCGCCGGGACGCTCAGCAGGTGCCCACTACGGTGCCGGAGACCCGCCTCATCACCACCAATGTGATGGCGTAGCCGAGAATCACGCCGGCTCCGTTGGCCACCATGTCCCACACGTCGAAGTAGCGCCCCGGCACCACAAGCTGCAAGGTCTCCAGGACGAGGCTGAGGACAACAAGACCCAAGCCGACGTATTGGCGCGCCGGGTGCCGCGGGAAGGCGAGAACACCCACCACCGCCAGGGCCAGGTAGGCGGCGCCGTGCTGGATCTTGTCGGAGAGGTTGAGTTGGGGAAGCTCATCGCCGGGAATCAGTGAGAGCACTGAGACGGCGACCACACCGATGAGGAGGGCGACGCGGGCGGTGAGCAAGAGCCGGTGCCGGGTCTGTGTTTGGGCTGAGACCATGTGCA
>Ga0307421_1000314_pt1 | contig 31932 bp, 32 predicted proteins | sample SalMarWE160270MG_FD_202163 | JGI IMG/M metagenome (GOLD analysis project Ga0307421, IMG submission 202163) | Salt marsh sediment microbial communities from the Plum Island Ecosystem LTER, Massachusetts, United States - WE1602-70 | ecosystem: Environmental > Aquatic > Marine > Intertidal zone >... | reverse complement strand
AGCTTGAGGTTTATAATCTTTTCCCCGTTGACAATGCACAGGTTTACCTCGTCTTCGCCGGGGAAACCCCTTAAGATGTCAACCAGTTTGTTTAGTTGGGCGGTATCGCTGGCCGCATCGCTGGTCTGGCTTAAGTGTATTACCAGCCGGTGTCTTTGGGGTGGGGGTGGTGGGGGTGTCTCCGGTTCTTTGACTGCTGCCGGTTCCTCGGGTGGGGACGGCTCCAACTCATAGCGGCGCACGTTGTCACAGCTTAGCTGTACCTGGTCATCCCTCATCCTTACCTTACCTTGGACAAGCAGGATATTGCCTTCCTGCCAGAGGTCTCTGGTATCGGCGTAGACCTTGGGCCAGACCATTACCTCCAGCCGACCGTCCAGGTCTTCCAGCACGGCGCTGGCAAAGGGACGCCGGTCTCTGGTGAAGGAGTTGTGCACCGAGGCTACCATTCCGGCTACGGGAATGGTCTGTCCTACCAACTCGGCGTCAATGTGACCGCAGAGGAAGGCGTTTCCCGCGGCTGCTTTGCCGGCAAAGGCGCTGAAAGGGTGTTCGGACAGGTATACTCCCATCAGCTCCCTCTCCCAGCCCAGCTTTTCCTTGGTGGCGATGTCAGCAGGGGGGAGGTCTAGGTTGGGGAGGGGGGCTGAAACCTCCTCGCCCCACAGGTCAAACATGGTGGATTGGCCGGTCTCTTTTAGATGTTGTTCCCGCTGGGCTAAGGCCAGGATACGGCCGATATTTTGGAGCAGGGTGCCACGGTCGCCCAGGCAGTCCAGGGCACCGGCTTTGATTAAGCTTTCCATCGCCCGCCGGTTCATGCCCCGCAGGTCAACACGGCGGCAGAGGTCTTCAATAGACTTGAACTGGCCACCTTTCTGGCGCTCGGCAACCAGCGGCTCTACTGCTCCCACCCCCACGTTCTTGATGGCATCCAGCCCGAAGCGAATGGCGGGGGTATTATCCTCGCCGCCGGTCTCGATAGAAAAATTGACCTGGCTGCGGTTTACATCCGGTGGCAGCACCGTAATGCCCAGCCGGCGGCACTCGACGACGGCGGTGGCCACCTTCTCCAGCTGGTCGGTATGGGTAATCAGGAAGGCGGTGATATACTCCGCCGGGTAGTTAGCCTTGAGATAGGCGGTCTGGTAGGCGATGAGGGCATAGCTGAAGCTGTGAGCCTTGTTGAAGGCGTAGCCGGCAAAGGGTTCGATGAGAGCGAAGACCTCGTCGGTGACATCGCCAGAATAACCCAGCTTTTTGGCGCCGGTAACAAAATTGTGCTTCTCCTTTTTCATCACCTTGGCAATCTTCTTGCCCATAGCCTTGCGGAAGATATCGGCCTGGCCCAGGCTGTAGCCGGCGAAGGCCTGGACGATGAACAGCACCTGGTCCTGGTAGACAATTACCCCGTAGGTCTCCTCCAGTATGCTGGCCAGCGCCGGGTGGGGGTACCTGATTGGCTCCAGGCCGTGCTTGGCTTTAATAAAAGTGGGGATGTGCTCCATGGGGCCGGGGCGGTAGAGGGCGATCATGGCGGCAATATCGCTGAAGGTGGTGGGCTTAAGGTCCTTGATATAGCGGCGCATGCCGGCTCCCTCCAGTTGGAAGACGCCCATCGTTTCCCCTGAAGACAGCAGGTCAAAGGTCTTGGCGTCGTCCATGGGTATATTGTGCAGGTCGATATCAACGCCGAGGCTCTGGCCGATAATCTCCCTGGCCTTGCCCAGGATGGTCAGGTTGGCCAGGCCGAGGAAGTCCATCTTGAGCAGCCCGATGCGGGCAATGTCCTCCATGGTGAACTGGGTCATAACCCCGGCTTCGCCGTTGCCTTTGCTCACCCTTTGCAGGGGGACATAGTTGGTGAGTGACTCTTTGGCGATGACGACACCGGCGGCGTGGGTGCTGGCGTGGCGAGCACCGCCCTCAAGCTTGCGGGCGGAATCAATCAGATTGTGGATGATTTTATCGTCTTCATAGATAGCGCGCAGTTCGTTGTTTTCCTCCAAAGCCTGCTCCAGGGTCATGCCCGGCCGGAAGGGAACCAGCCTGGCGACGCGGTCGACATCGCTGTAGGCCATGCCCAGCGCCCGTCCCACGTCCCTCAGGGCGGCCCTGGCGCCTAAAGTGCCGAAGGTGATAATCTGGGCGACGTGGTCCTGGCCGTATTTCTGCGAGACATAGGCGATGACCTCGTCGCGGCGGTCATCCTCAAAGTCCAGGTCTATATCGGGCATCTCCTTGCGCTCTAAATTGAGGAAGCGTTCGAAGACCAGCTTATTCTCCAGAGGGTCGACCTCGGTGATGCCCAGACAGTGCAGGACGATGCTGGCGGCGGCGCTGCCCCTGACCCCGAACAGGATGCCGTGCTCTTTGGCATAGGTGATGATATCCCAGACCACCAGGAAGTAGTTGGCGAACTGGGTCTGTTTTATTACCTCCAACTCGTAGTCCAGCCGCTGTTTTATTTCGGGGGTGGGTTGGGGGTAGTACTGGGACAGGTTTTGGTGGCAGAGGTCGGCCAGAAACTGGTCGGCGGTCTTATCTTTAGGCAGGTCTATCTCGGGGAGGTGGAGGCGGCCGAACTCCAGCTTGAGGTTGCACATATCGGCGATGCGTTCGGTGTTTTCCAGGGCCTGGGGTATGTCCTTATAAAGCTCGGCCATCTCCTGGGGGGTTTTGAGATAGAAGAAATCACCAGCCATCTTTATCCTCTTCTCATCGTAGATGGAGGAGTTGGTGCCGATGCACAGCAGCAGGTCGTGAGGGCCGGCGTCCTCTCGGCGGAGATAGTGAACGTCGTTGGTGGCTACCAGGGGTATATCCAGCTCATCGCTCATGGGGATGAGCGCCTGGTTTACCTGCTCCAGCTCGGCGATGGGGTGCCTCTGTATCTCCAGATAGAAATCGCCGAAGGTCTGCTTGTACCAGAGGGCCACCTGCTTGGCTTCCTCCAGCCGCCCCTCGGTGATAAGGCGGGGAATCTCGCCGGCGAGGCAGGCGCTTAGGGCAATAAGACCTTCATGGTGTTGCTCAAGCAACTCCTTATCCACTCTGGGCCGGTAATAAAAGCCTTCAAGATTTGCCTTGGTGGTGAGCTGAATCAGGTTGTGGTAACCGGTCTGATTTTTAGCCAGGAGAACCAGGTGGCAGTGGTTTTTATCACTGGCCTCGCGGCCGAAGCGGCTGTTTGGAGCCACATAGACCTCGCAGCCGATAATGGGCTTTATTCCCGCCTCCCTGGCGGCCAGGTAGAACTGGATGGCGCCGTACATAGCGCCGTGGTCGGTTATGGCCATGCTTTCCATGCCCAGCTCCCTGGCTCTTGCCACCAGTTGCTGGATGCGGCACATGCCGTCAAGCAGGCTGAATTCGGTATGAACGTGGAGATGGCTGAACATGGCTACCGACTATTATAACATAGGGTTTGTTTTGGGGGATATGCTTTTGGGGCTGATTTTTCTTCTCCCCGCCCCGTTTTTAGAGTTTGTTTTTCGTCCCATACCCACCCGCCCAAAAGGTTTTCACCTCTTTAGACTCTCTTTCCCCACCCACTTTTTGACAGTTCTCTTTCTTCCCATATCCACCCGCCCAAAAAGGCAGAGCCTCTTTACCATCTCTTAACCCCCACCCCTGGAAGGGAGAGATTAGCCTCTCCTTATCCCCCTATTTGGAGTGGCGTCCCTATCCGCCCCCAACGGTGGTGGGGTAAAAAGGGCTTTAGCCCTTCCATAAGGGTGGTGGGTGGGAAAAGATATTTAATAGGGGATGGGTAAGAAAGTTCCAGAAGCGGAGCTTATGAGGGTGGGAGGGTGGGCAGAAAAACTCATGGTAGAAACTGGGGGTGAGGTAGAATAACTGGCTCTAAAAGTGTAAAATCTTAACCAAATGAAAGCCCTGCAAATTACAGCTAAATGGGTGTTTATGCTCTGCCTGCCCTTTTTACTGTTTACCGCCAGCCTTGCCTGGGTGATAAACAGCCTCTGGCTCTATGACTACGGAGCCGAAAAGTACGGCGTCAGCCAGGTTACCGGCCTTTCTGAGTCTGAGCTGGATAAAGCATATGCCGGGCTGGTAAGCTACTTTAACTCCGATGAGGAATATATCAGCCTTACCGTGATAAAGGACGGCCAGCCTTTTGAGCTGTTTAACTACCGGGAGATTATCCACCTTAAAGATGCTAAAAAGCTGATATGGCTGGACTACTGGGTGGGGCTGGGGACGCTGCTCTATATGCTGGCCTACGCCGGGGTCTGCCTGTTCTGGCGGAGGCCGGAATACTGGCGTCACCTGGGCCGGGGGGTGTTGGGGGGAAGCTGTGTCACATTAGGGCTGATGTTGGCGCTGGGGTTGGTCAGCCTCGTTGACTTCAACTGGATTTTCTGGCAGTTCCACGTTATCAGCTTTACCGGTAATGATTTCTGGCTGCTCGACCCGACCAAGGACTACCTCAAGATGCTATTTGCCGACGGCTACTTCTATGATGTCGTCCTGTTCTGCGCCCTGGGGGTGGCTGGGGCGGCGGTGATTCTGGGTGGGGCGAGTGGGGTATGGCTAAAGCTGGGTGGGAAAGGGGCTAAGGCCTAGCTGTATCTTTCCTCTTTCCAGGGGTCGCCGTGGTTGTGGTAGCCGTGTGATTCCCAGAATCCGGGTTTGTCCTCGTCGGTGAGCTCAACGCCTATAACCCATTTGGCGCTTTTCCAGAAATAGAGCCGGGGGACGACCAGCCTTACCGGGTAGCCGTGCTCCGGAGTCAGCGGCTGGTTGTTGTGCTTGACGGCCAACAGCACGTCGGGCTGAAAGAAGTCATCCAGGGTAAGGTTGGTGGTAAAGCCGCCCTCGGAACGAACGATAATAAACTTGGCCTCTGGCAGTATGTCGGCAAGCTCCCGTATTGTGCTGGCGCTGACTCCCTCCCATAGGTTGTCCATCTGTGACCAGCCGGTGACGCAGTGAATATCGGAGAAGACCTTGACCATCGGCAGCGACATGAACTCCTTATAGCTGAGCTTCCGTTCCTTTTCTACCAGGCCGGAAATGGTGAATGTCCACCGGGAGGTGTCAATCCTGGGCACGCTGCCGTAATGGAGCGCCGGCCACCGCTCGGTGAGTTTCTGGCCGGGGGGAACCCTCTCCTGCCTTTCCGTATCCGGGCTTTTGATTACTTCTTCAGCCAAGCTATCTTGGTTCCTGTCTTTTCTTTAACTATACACCGAATCGGTTAAGCCTTGCCAGAAACCAGTTTGGCGAAGCGGGCGAAGGAGCGGTCGTAGGTCCTTTCCACCTCAGGGGGGAAGACGCAGGCGGGCAACTCGTCGAACTGGAGGTGGTAGGCAATACACTCGCAGCACTTGCCTTTCCGGGAGCATGGCTCGTAGGTGCAGGGGCACTTGGCCTTGTTAGCTTCAATATTACATTCCATTTAACGCCCCACCCCCCATTTTTTAGCGGCTCTATATTTTCCCATACCCACCCGCCCGAAAGGGGCTTCGCCCCTCTTAAACTTCCTTCTCCCCCGCCCCTTGAAAGAGTGTTGGTAAAGAGGTCTAACCTCTTAGGGTGGGAGGGTGGGAAGTACAACGCACTTTAAAGAATCTGGCCAGGCTTCCTTTGTCTAAAGCGCTTTTCTCATTAGCTGGGAAAGCTGGGCCAAAAGTTCCAGAGCCTGGGCGGAGGCATCCGGCGTATTCAAAGAGGCCAGGGTGCAGCTGGGGGTGAGCAGGCTCTGGCGCAGGAGCTGCTTGAAAGAAACGCCGTTGCGGGTGAAGGGCGCCATCGCTTCTTCTAAACGTTCTTTGAGGCTGGACGCCGTCTCTTTTCCCAGCCATGCGCCTTCGTTGGGGACGATGCCCCAGGCAATAGCGCCGCCTCTATCCAGAAAGCTTTTTACCTCCTTTGGATAGAGGCTGAGCGACTGGGCGTAGTTATATGCGTCGAAGCTGACGATATCAAGGCTGGTGCCGAGCAGGACCGACCAGTCGGTGTTGCCGCAGCAGTGGACACCCTTTAGCCCCTCGATGCCTCTAAAAACCTCTTCCAGCAGGTTTTGCACCCCTTCCGCCGACAGCGGCACCGACACCGAGCCGAAAGAAGCCATGTAGGGCTCGTCAACGAAGATGATGGTGTTGGCCGATATCTTCTTTAATTCTTTCTCCTGCCAGGCCGCCTTCAGCCTTAAGAACTTGGCCACGGCGTCACCCAGAATATCGTCGTAGATTACCGCCCTGCCTTCGCTATCGGTAACGGTCAGACCCCAGGTGACCGGCCCGGTCACCTGACCCTTGACCGCCATCGGCGAGAGGTTCTTTAACCCCAGAAAGGCGTGCAGGCCGGCGGCGTAATCGGCGCTTACCGGGTATTTATCAACATCGTTCTCCAGATAGGCGGAATAAAGCCTCTCCAGAGACCTGTCCAGGTCTTTAGCGCGGTTAAGATAGACACGGTCTGCGGTCACCGTTATGCCGGGAAAGCCCTGGCTGAACTGGGCGTACATATTCTCCTTAAAGGCGCGCTTCGGCAGCTGCGGCCAGCAGGGGATTTCCCTGAGGTATTTTATAACCTGCGAGCAGGCCGCCTCAGGGTCAGTCTGGGGCATACTGCCGATGGCCGTCGGCAGGCAGTTAAACTCCAGGGCGGTCACGGTTACGATTTATCTCCTTTTAGATATTTGCCGATGAGAAGGGCCAGCTTCTTCTTCTGCCCGGCCGGTATCAGTTTGCTATCGGTGGCGATAGCCGATTTCATGGCCGAGACGCAGTCGCACTGGCGCTCATCGGGCAGCCAGGTCACCGCCAGCTTGATTATCTGCTTGATGGTATCAACGTTCTGGTGCAGGATGTCCAGCATGACATCAACCGCCAGCGGCTCGGCCTGGTCCTGCCAGCTGTCGTAGTCGGTAACGCCGGCGATACTAGCGTAGCAGATTTCCGCCTCCCGCGCCAGCCTGGCTTCGGGGCTGGCTGTCATTCCGATGATATCGGCATCCCAGGAGCGGTAGAGCTTGGACTCCGCCCGCGTCGAGAAGGCGGGGCCCTCTATGGCCACGCAGGTCGCCTTGGGGTGCGACTCCGCCCCCAGCCTCTGCGACGCCCGGAACAGAATACCGCTCAACACCGGGCAGAAGGGGTCGGCGAAGGGGACATGGGCGACGATGCCCTCCCCGAAAAAGCTGGTCGCCCGGCTGCGGGTGCAGTCTATAAGCTGGTCGGGGACGACCAGTTGGCCGGGTTTGAACTTGAGCTTGAGGGCGCCCACGGCGTTGACCGAGATGAGCCACTCCACCCCCAGCGACTTCAGGGCGTAGATATTGGCCCGGTAGGGGATTTCAGTAGGGGTGAGGCAGTGCCCCTGGCCGTGGCGGGGCAGAAAGGCGATGCCCTCTCCCTCCAGCTTGCCGGTGGTTATAACATCGCTCGGCTTGCCGAAGGGGGTATCGATTTCTACCTCCTTAACGCTTTTCAGACCTTCAATATCATACAGCCCGCTCCCGCCGATAACTCCTATTTTTGCTTTAGCTTTGGTTTCTGGCATGACTGGCCTCCTTAATTCAGTATACAGGTACGTCATCTAGGCTCGATTGTTGAACTTCTTTATCTAACCCGTATTTTTTGGTGACTGATTTGGTTAGTTCGAATAGCCATTTGGGGCATGCAGGTGCTAGATATATCCTGTCAATCAACACATCTAAGTCTACGGTAATGTATAACCCTTCACCAAATGAAGGGGTGAGCGAAAAGTCGATTCTACTACCTTTTGATGGCAGTTCTTGGATTACTGCTCTGAGTTCTCGCTCATGTTCAAAGCCTTTCCTTTTATGGAGATAAGGATAGAATGAATTACCTTCGGGCATCCAGTCCCTTTTGTAGTCAATGTATTTAACTTTGCCTATATGGATAGAATGCTCTTTATCTTTTAGGCTATCCTTTAGCTTTTTAAAAGTGGATTGTATAGCAATACCCTCGTTACTTTTCAGGTATAGTTTCCACAAGGCATCTGATTCGTAGTCACTCAGGTGCCAACTGTTAATAAGAGTGAATCTAGGAAAAATTTGAAAAACTTGGCTTAATCCTTCGAGTAAACCCTCCGGCACCTCGCCTGATTTTCCATAAACGGCGGGTCTTCGTTCTATATTGGCTCTTGGATATGAGCCTTCAAACGGGTCTCCAAGTTTGTCGGATCTGGAAAAGAAAATAGCCGATTTATCTAGTAAGCTTACAAACTTGGTGAAATCCATATATCTCCAGATTTTCGTACTCTCATTTTTGGGGCTTTCGAAGTCAGGATGCTCTTTGTACATTCTTTATCTCCACCGACCTCTTTGTTCCTCCAAATGGGGAGAGGTTCAGGAGAGGGGGCGCAGCCCCCTCTCATCTTAATTCCCCCTTCCCTTCATAAATCCCCAAGGGAAGGGGGTAAGGGGGATAGGTTTCCAAAAAATTAAATTAAATCCTTTATACCCTCCCTAAAAGGTTCCCGTATTATACCACCCTCGGTAATGATAGCCGTTATGTAGGGGTGGGGGGTAACGTCAAAGGTGGGGTTAAGAGCCTCAATGCCCTGGGGGGCTATAGCTATTCCCTGAATATGCGTCACCTCTTCGGGGCTTCTAAGCTCAATGGGAATCTCGTCCCCCGAAGCCAGCGCCGGGTCAACGGTGGTGAGGGGGGCGGCAACGTAAAAGGGGATTTTATGCTCCTTAGCCAGCACCGCCAGAGTATAGGTGCCTATCTTATTGGCGGTATCGCCGTTTAGAGCGATGCGGTCGGCGCCGACGATGACGCAGTCGACTTCACCTTTACTCATAAAGTACCCCGCCATTGAGTCGGTGATGAGGGTGAAGGGGATTTTAAATGTTTTGAGCTCCCAGGCGGTCAGGCGCGCCCCCTGAAGGAGGGGGCGGGTCTCGGTGGCAAAGACCCTGAGCTTCTTGCCCTGCTCAGTAGCCTGAATGATTACCCCTAAAGCGGTGCCGTAGCCGGCGGTGGCCAGAGGGCCGGTGTTGCAGTGGGTTAAAACGGTAGAGCCGTCTTTAATTAAATCGGCGCCGAGCTTACTCAGCTTTAAAGTGGCTTCGGCCTCTTCGTTGTGGATGGCGATGGCCTCGTTAACCAGCGCCTTTTTAATCTGCTCAACGTCTTTAGCGGCTTCGGCGGTTCGCTGCATTCTTTCTAAAGCGCGGAAGAGGTTGCGGGCGGTGGGGCGGGTTGAGGCTATAGCCCGGATAATGTTCCGGAGTTCTTTAATGAATTCGGGTTTGGAGCCTGGCTTGATTTTAAGGGCACCTAAAGCCACGGCATAGCCACCAGCTACCCCGATAGCCGGAGCGCCCCTTATTTTTAATTCTACGATGGCTGAGGCCATGTCCTGATAATTGCCGAGCTCCAGGTAGAGCTCTTTTCCGGGGAGCTTGGTCTGGTCGAGGATTTTGACTTTATCGCCCAGCCATTCTATAGCTTTCATGGCGTTCTAGCTGCGCATGCTCCTCCGGAATAGTAAGACGCCGATAGCGAAGATGGCCACAGCCCAGCCGGCCAGGAAGATGATGTCATAGCTTACCGCCTCCAGGCCCACCCCACGGATGAGAATTGCCCGGGCGGCGTCAATGGTGTGGGCGAAGGGGAAGGCATAGGCGACGGCCCTGAGGTATGACGGCATCATCTCTATGGAGAACCAGCAGCCGGAGATGGCGGCCAGGGGCATGGCAAAGAGCCAGCATAGAGGCTCGGCCTGGTTTTCGGTCCTGGTTACGGAGGCAACCACCATGCCAATGCCGATGCAGCAGATGCTGGTGAGCAGGAAGACAAGGAAAGCCAGGAAGGGGTTGCCAATTATGTTGAGGCCGAAGAGCCAGGCGGCCAGCATGATTATCAATATCTGGGCGGCGGCTATCAGGATAAGGCTCACCGAGTAGCCCAGGATAAAGTCGGTGGGGTGGGCGGGGGTGGTCAGCAGGCGGGCCAGCATCCCCTTTTCTTTATCGCTGACCATGGTCCGGGCGGCGGTGGGTATTATGATTAATATGCCGAAGACTATTATCCCCGGCCCGATAAAATCAATATAGTTTATTTCGGTTTCTACGTAGATAGGCTCGGCGGTAACGGTTACCGGCACCTCTACCCGGGCAAAGGCGCGGGTGACCTCATTGATGATGGAAATGAGCTGCTCCGATATCGTCAGGTCGCTTTCGTCATAGGTCATATTGAGTAAAATATCGGCCTTGGCGCCCTGCCAGTTGCTGCTTACCTGCTGGCCGAAGCCCGGCGGGATGACGATATAGGCATTCAGCTCGCCGAACTTGAGGTCCTTGAGGGCGGTATCGGTATCGTCGTAGCTGGATATTTCAAGCACCGGCACCATAGGCAGCGCCTGGTCGACGAAGGCCTGTGACATTGCGGTGTTGTCCTCGTCGATGACGCCGACGGCGAAGTTGGGCAGCTCGTCGCTGCTGAAAATGGAGCCGAAGAGGAGCATGAAGACCAGCGGGAAGCCCAGCAGAAAACCGAGCGCCAGCGGGTCCCGGTAGGTTTCCTTGAGACTGCGGATGGCTAAGGCGAGTAACCTCATTCTCTCAGCTCCTTTCCGGTGATACGCAGGAAGACATCGTCCAGAGTTGGCTCCTTAATATAGGCGGAGCGTACCTCAACGCCGGCGTCGTGGAGGAGGCCGACGATTTCCTGGAAGACTAACTGTTTATCGCTGATGACCACGGTGTTTCCGGTGGCCTCTACCTCGGCATATTTAGCCCGCATCTTATCTATAGCCTGTGGGGTAATGTCCTGCGCCTGGACGACCATGGTCTGTTTATCCAGCAGGCTGTTTTTAAGCTCGTGGCCGGTGCCCAGGGCGACGATTTTACCCTCGTCGATGATGCCGATGCGGTCGGCCAGGGAGTCGGCCTCGTCCATATAGTGGGTGGTGAGCAGGATGGTTTTTTCCTTCTTAAGCCGCCCGATGTATTCCCAGATTGCCCGCCGCGCCTGGGGGTCGAGGCCGAGGGTAGGCTCATCGAGAAAGACCACCTGAGGGTCGTGAACCAGCGCCATCATTATATTGAGCCGCCGCTTCATGCCCCCGGAGAACTTGCGCACCTGGTCTTTAGCCCGCGCCTCCAGCCCCATGGTGGCCAATAATTCCCGCGACCGGCTTTTAAGCTCGGCGGCCTCCATGCCGTGGGTGCGGCCGATGAGCTCCAGGTTTTCCCGGGAGTTGAGCCGTTCCGAGATGACCGTCTCTTGGGGCGATACGCCGATGATTTCCTTGACCCGGTAGGGCTGCTTGAGGATGTCATAGCCCATGATGCGGGCGGTGCCGCCGGTGGGCTTGAGCAGGCAGCAGAGCATGTTGATAGTAGTTGTCTTGCCGGCGCCGTTGGGGCCGAGCAGGGCGAACAGCTCGCCCTTTTTGATGTTGAGGTCGATGCCGTCCACCGCCGTCAGGTCGCCGAATTTCCGGCTCAGCTTTAAGGTCTGGACGGCAAAGTCATCATTTGGTGAAGTCACCGCCGCCCCCTTTCCCGTTTTATGGGGTTATCATAGCATGTTTTGACCCTGTGGCAATAGGTAATTTGGGGGGAATTACCCTGTTTTTAGAGGGTGTTTCTCTTCCCACCCTCCCGCCCAAAAGAGGTTTCACCTCTCTTTATTCTCCTTGGGGGGATAAGGGGGGTGTTTCGCCCAGTTTTTAGGAGGCAAGCCCCCTTCCTTGACACAGCTTATCGGGGCAAAGTAAACTTTCTCATATGGCGCAAACTTTATCCGGAATAGCCAAGCTCAAGGGCAAGGTCGGGGTGGCCTGGAAGCCCAGAGAGTACCTTATCGAGGGGGAGATGATACGCCGCTTCACCCGGGCGGTGGGCGACCCCAACCCCCTGTGGAAGGACGGCGCCATCGCCCCGCCCACCTTTACCCTGTCTATCGGCTTTGAGCAGTTCGTTGACGACCTGATGAAATTAACCCCCTTTAGCACCGTCCTCATGGGCAGCACCGAGATAGAGAGCTACCAGCCGATGAAGCGGGGCGATACCATAACCGTCGTCTTTAAAATCAGCAACCTCCGGGAAAGAAAAGGCCAGACGGGCCAGATGGCCTTTATGACCTTCGAGAGCACCTATAAAAATCAGGAGCAGGCCCTGGTGGCCAAATGCCGCCAGATGGTTATCGGCTATTAAATGAGTATCCAGCTTTACTATCAGGATGTGAAGAAGGGGGACGAGGTTACCCCCCTGGTCAAGGAACCGACCCCCCGCCAGCTGGTGATGTGGGCCGGGGCGGTGGGCGACTATATGCCCATCCACTACGACCAGGAATACGCCCGCAGCCGGGGACTGAAGGGTATTATCGTGCACGGGCAGCTGGTCGGCGCTTTCCTGGGACAGCTGGTGACCGACTGGGTGGGGAAAGAGGGGGCCTTAAGCAAGCTGAGCTGCAGCTACAAGGGGATGAACTACCCCGGTGAGGCGGTTACACTGCGGGGCAAGGTTCTCCGGAAATACGTTAGAAAGGGCGAACACTTCGTCGAGTGCAGTGTGCGGGCGGAGAACCCCAAGGGCGAGAAGACCGCTTCGGGGACGGCCACGGTAGTTCTGCCCTACAAAGATGATTATAAACGGAAAGGAAGGACAAGACGATGGGCCAGAGATTAAAAGATAGGGTAGCTATTGTTACCGGCTCCAGCCAGGGCATCGGTAAGGCCATTGCCGTGGCGCTGGCTAAAGAAGGGGCTAAAGTGGTGACCAATAACCGCCGTCCCGGTGCCGAGGGCGGCGATGCCGAAACCGTAGCCAAGGAGATTAAGGAGATGGGTGGGGAGGCGGTGCCCTTCTTCGGCAGTGTCTCTGATTTCGATATCGCCGAGAAGATAGTCAAAACGGCTATAGACAGCTTCGGCAGAATAGATATAGTGGTCAATAACGCCGGCGCCGACGCCCCCCGCATGGTCTGGAATATGAGCGAAGAAGAATGGGACCGCAGCGTTGACTCCTTCCTTAAGGGTTCTTTTAACTGCATCCGCTTTGCCAGCGACCCGATGCGGGAGCAGAAGTGGGGCAGAATCATCAATACCACCTCTACCGCCTGGCTGGGCACGGTGGGGCACTGCAACTACGGGGCGGCTAAAGCCGGGCTGGTGGGGCTGACCAGGGCGGTGGCGAGGGAGGTGGGCAGGTACGGGGTGACCTGCAATGCCTACGCGCCGACCGCCGCCACCCGCTTTACCTTAAGTGATGACATCGTGGCCGGTTTTAAGAAGCGCTACAAGGCCGGGCTGATGACTAAAGAGCGGTTCGAAGAATTGACCAACCCCCCCCAGCCGGAAACGGTGGGCCCCTTTATCGTTTACCTGTGCTCTGAGGAAGCGGCCGATGTCAACGGGCAGGTGTTCGATGTCACCGGCGGCGATATCGCCATTTATTCCGAGCCGGTAAAGAAGCAGACCATCACCAAGAAGCAGGGGCTGTGGACGGTGGAGGAATTAATCGAGCAGGTACCCAGGGTGCTGCTGGATGGCTACAAGAACCCGGCGCCGCCCCAGAAGTAATTAAAGGTTAAAGTGGGGAAGCGGGCTTCTTTTTACCCTTCCCCCAGAGATAGGAGTAGTAGGTGGCGGAGGTATAAAGAGTGGCCAGCGGGTTGTGGCCGGTAACCCTATCCTTAACGGCGATGACCGTCATCGGGCGCTGGCAGTAGCGGATGAACAGGGTATCGTGGCCGATGCAGAGCCCCAGCATTACCGCTAGGTCAACCTTCTCCGCGTTCAGGATTTCGGCCTGAGCGATGGGATTACACATCGACTCCCAGTTTTCGGAGCCGAATATCTTTTCTTCCGGTTTGATGCCGATGCTCTCCTTGGCCACGGCGCCCACCTTGCAGCAGACCGAGACGACCTCGAAGCCGTTGTTTTCCAGTATATCGGTTAAAGTACGTGCTTCATTTTGCAGGCCGACGCAGAAGGCCAGCCCCAGCTTCTTATAGCCGCACTTACCGGCGAACTGGATTAGCTCTAAAATGCGCGGGTTCTTGGGCCTCAGGCCGCCGGGGATGCGCTCGTAGCACTCAAACTCCTGCTTTGAAGCCTGCCGGGCGAACTCCTTTACCTCCGGGTTATTATATTCGGCGACGGCTTTTTTGATTACCTCCGGCAGGTTTTTCATCGGGCAGAAAGCCGCCAGCTTTTCCATCTGGGGGGTTTCATCGGCGGTGATATTTGGGTGGCAGTCCCCCCTGACGCAGCGGGCACAGTTGGGGTTTGATTTGGCAGTCATTAATTAATCTCCTTACTTACTCTCTTTACCTAATCTCTTTACTTAATCTTCTTTGGCTTGCTGCTGCCACTGCTGGCGGTGCAGCTCCATGAGAATGAAGGTATAGCCGTCCCGCTTGAGGTGGCCGCAGGGGGTGAAGCCGCACCTGGCAAAGCACTTCTGCGCCCGGGCATTGTTGTCCAGGGTCTTCAGGTGAATCCTATTGAGTTTGGTCTCCCGGAAGATAATTTCCAGCAGGTTGGTAACGGCATCGACGCCGTAGCCCTTATTCCAGTAATCGCGGTTGCCGATCATGATGCCCATTTCGGCTTCGCCCCGCTTACTATTAATGCTGTAATAGGTGCAGTTGCCGATGTGCTGGCCGTCTAAGGTTTCGATGGCGAACCGCTGCCGACGGGCCGACGGGTAGCGCAGCTCGACGGTGTAGCGGGCTAAATATTCGGCGTAGCTGAGCGGCAGCGGCGAGACGGCATCGAGCGCCGCCAGCTCGGGGTCGGTCTGCCAGCTATAGTCATAGCCGGCATCGCCCAGCTTTTTTCCCCGCAGCCTGGTCTCGGCTTGGCTAGTCATGCTAATCTTCCACGAAGTTTTCCATCTGGGAGAACAGCGGGTCCTCCTCGGCTTCCAGCTGCGATAACGCTTCTTTGGCCGCCCCCTGAATAGCCTCATCGTTATGGTTGAGGCACTTCTCCAGACAGCCCTTGGCTTCGGGGCCGCCTATCTTGCCCAGCGCATGGATGGCCGCCAGCCTGACGTCTATATCGGGGTCGTTGACTATATCGCAGAGGTAGGAGGCGGCTTCTTCCTCCCCCAGCTCACCGCAGGCGCCGGCGGCCTCGTAGCGTATCTCGGTATCGTCGTTGGATAGTTCCTTGATCAGGATGGGCAGCCAGGAGGTGTTGCAGCTTTTGCCCATGGCGAAAAGGGCGCTGATTTTAAGCCTGTTGTCGCCGCTCCGGTAGGCCTCGGCGATGGCTTTCTTGAGCTGAGTCAGTGTTAACGGCGAGGCCGCTTCCAGGGCGCGGCGCCTGACCTCTACCGGCTTGTCCCGGTCGTTTATTACCGCCAGCAGGCTCTGGGATATCCTGGCTTTGTAGCTGGGACGCAGTTTTTCCAGCTCGGCCAGCAGAGCGAACTTGCCCAGCGCCGTGGCCGCTGCCGCCTGGACTTCCTCCGAGCTGTCATTCTCCAGTAAATCAATCAGCGGTTCAATCAGCGACGCCTCCTCGTTTTCCCAAAGGCCTTCAATAGCCTTGCACCGTACCTCGGCGTCTTCGTCCTTCAGGCGCCCCTTAAAGATTTCGTCAAAGTCAAGCTCAAAGTTATCCTCGGCCAGCTCGACCAGGTGGTACATTATCTGCCCCCGGCGCTTGGCTTCGATAGTTGGCCACGCCTGCTCCAGCTTTTCCAGCTCGGCTGAGCTAAGGGTGGACAGGTCGGTCAGCCACGAATCCAGCAGTTTAGTATCCGGGTTAACCAGCTTGGCGATAGTCTGTTCCACAGGCGGCGGCAGGGCCGGTTCCATCGGCTATTCCTCCTCTTCCTCCCCGCTTTCCCAGATGGGCTGGGTAAAGTGGTCGATGTACTCTTCCATAGCCTCGTCGGCCATCTGTTTCATCCTGTCGGCGGTTTCCCTGGCCACGTCGGCCAGCTCGGTGATATCGATTTCAATATCCAGCATCCTGGTCAGCGCCCCCAGCACCGCCACCGCCGCCACCGGGTTCTGGATGCGGGTGGCGTGCATCGGCACCTCGCCCAGCAGGCAGACGCCTTCCATGTTCCGTTCCTTGGCTACCCCCAGCAGCAGGCCGTTGAGGCCCGAAATCTGCAGGTTGCCCTTCTGGGCCAGGTCGTAGCTGTTAAGCTCCTCGGTCATATGCGGGCTGGTGACCACCCCCCAAACCCGGGGCTCTTCGGTGTGGTGGATGCGGCTGAGGGCGGCGGCACAGGTATAGACCCGCCTGGCCTTAAACCTTTCGGCGATATCCAGGACGCAGTTGGCCAGCTCGTAGCCCTTGGTCAGGGGCTGGTCTTCGCCGATGAATAAGATTATATCACTGCTGCCGGGCTTGTTTTTAAAGTAGTAGAACTGGTTCTGGGGGAACTGGGGCTCTTCTACGACATTGTCCCTGGCCACCACCCCGATGGCGTCAAAGAAGGCCGAGGGTTCGATTTCGCCTAGGTCTTTAAAGTCCAGCTTTCTTAATAGATAGGTTGCGGCGATTATAGATACGTTGCCGATGCCGGGCCAGGAAGCCAGCATCACCGGCGACTTTAATCTTGGGCGGGCGAAGAGCCTGACTATTTCGTTCATAGCTTATTCTTTGCTCGCCACCGACAGGCGGGGGCAGTAGAGGGGCGGGGTACAGAGAAAGCCGCCCACCCATTCCGCCCGACTGCCGACGGCGGTAACCTCTTTTAGAGCCTGATAAACGTTTCCCGAAACCATAGTGTTTTTTACCCTACCCACTATTTTACCACTTTCTACTTTATAACCTAAAAGGACGTTGCCGCTGAAGTCGCCGCCGAGGATATTGCCCTGCTCGGCGCCCATGAGCTGTTCGATGACCAGCCCTTCTTTTATATCTTTTACCATCTCTTCCATAGATGTTTTTCCGGGGGCGATGGTGAGGGCGCTGGGGGAGGGCGCCGGTAAGCCCCCGCCTCTATCACCATTGCCGGTGCTTTTAGTTTTGGCTAGGGCGGCGGTCTGCAGGTCATAAAGAAAGCTGGCTACAACCCCCTGTTCTATAAGAGGGGTGCGCCGGCTGGCGACGCCTTCGTCATCGCAGGGACGGCTGTGGGGGCGATAGGCTATGGTGGGGTCGTCCCAGAGAGATATTTTTGAGTCAAATACCTTTTGGCCCAGCTTATTACCGATGGGTGAAGCCCCCTGCAGTACCGTCTTGCCGTTGAAAGCCATCGCCAGGGAGGGGACTAAGGCGCTGGCCACCCCGTGGGGGGTAAAGATTACCGGCAGCTGAGCGGTGGGCGCCGAGGCCGGGTTTTTAGCCAGCTCCAGCTGCCGGATTACCACCCCGGCTATCTCTTTGGGTTGGGTTATGGGGTTACAGGAGCTCCGGCTTTCGCCGACAAAGAGCATGTCGGTTCCGCGAATGAGGCTGCCCATAATACCGATGCCGAAGATGCTTTTCTTATATTCTGCCCTGCCGCCGTTTGAGTTTATCAGCTTTACCGATTCCGTTTCTTTGCTGACCACGGCCTCGCAGAGGATTTCCGGGGTATGCCTGGTGATTATTTCAATCAATTCTTGCCCCAGTTTGTCCATATTTTCTATCGGGGTGGAGGCGACGGCGGGGTCAAAGATATCTATCTGGGGATAAGGGGTAGAGGGGGGAAGCTCAAATTTGGCGGGCATGCCGAACCGGGCGGTCTCTACAGCGCTGTCTATCAGGTTTTTAATGTCATCCGGTTCGGTGGTGGTGGCATAGCCGAGACGGCCTTCTTTAATAATGCGCAGGGCTATACTGGTGCTCTGCTTACTCTGGATGTGTTTTAAGCGGTTGGTTTCGAACTGCGCCGAGGTCTCCTCGGCGGAGACACTAAAGACCTCGGCGGCCTCGGCTGTCTTTTTGGCTAAAGCCAGTATCTTTTCCACTAGCCGCCTCCCACCAGGCACCGGCTGATTCTAATGTGGGGGCTGCCGTTGGAGACAGGGAGGGGGTACTGACCGCCCTTGCCGCAGCCGCCGCCCTGGTTCATCTCCAGGTCGCCAGCGATGGCGTCGATATTATTGAGGGTGGTAAAGACGTTGCCGGTGAGCACCACCGGACGCAGGGCTTCGGCGATTTTGCCGTTGCGAATCATGTAGGCTTCTCCCGCCGAGAAGGTGAACATCTCCATGCTGGTGGTGCCGCCGAACCAGTTTTTGGCGTAGACGCCTTCTTTTATACCGGCGATTATATCGTTAAAAGATGCCTTGCCCGGCTCAATATAGGTGTTGGTCATGCGGACGATGGGCGGGTGGCGGTAGTTTATGGCGCGGGCGTTGCCGGTGGGCTTTTCCCCCATCTTGGCGGCGGTTTCCCGCGAGTGGAGCCGACCCACCAGTTTACCTTCTTTTATGAGATAAGTCTTGGTGGCCGGCACCCCTTCGTCGTCGTATTTATAGCTGCCGCGCAGGCCGGGCACGGCGGCGCTGTCTATGATATTAAGCTCTCTGGAGCCGAACTGCTTGCCCAGCACCATGACTTGACGGAGGCGGTCGTCCTCATAGACGAAGTCGGATTCGGAGAGGTGGCCGAAGGCTTCGTGGACGAAAACTCCGGCCAGCACCGGGTCCAAGACCACGGTGTATTCGCCGCCCTTTACCTGGGGGGTGGATAAAAGCTCTACGGCGTGTTTGGCCATTTCTTCCACATCTTTATGGAGGCGGCGCATCGGGCTGAAATCGCCGCGGCTGCCCAGGCTTAAGCCCGACTGCTGGACATCGCCGTCATGAGCGGCCACAGCACTCAGGCGCAGGGTGATGTCTGTTCTTGGTTGCTCTATATAGCTGCCGGCTGAGCTTAAAAAGATGGTCTTTTTGTGGCTGTCGGCGTAGCCGATAACCGAGGTCTGGAGCCCAGGGGTGCGCCAGATGATGTCGTTGTATTCATCAAGGAGTTCCTTCTTTTCCGCCAGGGGGATGTTAAGTGGGTCGTCCTCTTTACTGGCTACGGTATCGACGACAGGTTGGACGGGGGCGAGCCGGCTTTCCTCTTTGCCCACCAGGGTTGCCTGCTTTACCGCCAGTTCGATTCTACCGGGGAGGTCGTCGAGGTTGTTAAAGCTGACGAAGCCCCAGCCGCCCCTGACCAGGGCGCGGATATTGCCGCCGACGGCGGTAGACCGGCCGGCGGATTCAAGCTCTTTACCGCGATAGGTGATGTGGCTCCGCTGGCTCTGCTCCAGGCGGGCTTCGATATAGTCGGCTTTATATTCTTTCAGGGCTTCCGCCAGCCGGGCGGCGGCGGTTTTAATATCGGGCATAAGACTAGTTTAACCAGCCGCCAGCATAACTGTCAATTTTGGGGGGAATATCATTAATGCCGCTTGACCAGCCGATACGTCACTCACTCGGTAAGGAGTCGATGAAATCAGCCACCAGATTGACGTTCGCCATTTCGTGCTTCCATGCGTCCTCATTATGTTCCAGGTAAAACGGATAAGAGGTTAAGACGATAACCATGTCGAACTCATCCAGTAGAACAATCAGCTGTCCGCCGTGTCCCCAGGCAAGGTCGTAGTGATGGTCGCCCGCTTTGGCGGACCACCACTGATAGCCATAACCGATGTCGCTGAAGGAAAGGCCCCAGTTTGCTGGAAATCCGCCGGACGCATTGATATTCTCCGAGTACTTCTGCAGGGAATCATGCACCCAGTCGGCAGAGATAATCTGGTTTCCCTGGTATACACCGTCGTTGAGATACAACAGGCCGAACTTGGCCGCATCACGTGCCGTAAAATGGAGATCCCCGCAGCCGTTGTTATGACCTTCCGCATCCGTGCCCCATTCGCCCACCTCCGCGCCAATCGGCAGGAAAAGATTCTCCTCGGCGTATGACTTTAGATTCGTACCACACGCCCGGTCAACGATAATCCCCAGCCAGTTGGACGTCAGGTTGCTGTAATGGAACTCGGTTCCCGGATCGGCGGTGAGAGGAAATTCTTCTATAAGTGGAGGATAATGGCCCGATAAAAGCCCCTCCCAGAGAACTGGATCGGTCTCTTCCCAGGGATATCCGGCGCGCATCTGCAGCATTTGCCGGATGGTTATCTGCTCCTTCCTTGGGTCGGTTATCTGGCCGATGACCTCCGGGAAGAAATCCAGCATCTTCTGGTCCACGCTTGACAGATAACCCTGCTCCAGAGCAATCCCGACCAGTGCCGAAGTATAGCTCTTCGTCACTGATTGTAACCGGTCTTTCTGCTCAACCGACCCTTCGTTGAAGTAGTCTTCAGCTATCAGATGGCCGTTCTTGATGACCAGCAGGCTGTAGATGGTCTCTAATTCAGCCGCGTTGTAATACATCTCCGCCACCAACATCGGCTCCAGCCCCTCTGCTTCGGGCGTCGATACCTCCCAGTCATCACCGGGTAGCGGCGTGTATTCAACCGCTGCCAGATCCTCAGTGCTGGGGCCGCCGGGGCCGCAACCGGCCAGCATTGATAGGATCAGGATTGCGCTGGTTATTAATAGTAAAGATTTAAGCTTCAGTAACTCTTTGGCCTTTTTACCCATTAGGTTCCTCCAATTAGCCCCGTCTAATGTGGCCAAACAAGGGGCTTTTGAAGCTATTTTACCATAGAAACCTGTCTGTACACCCGGTTTAATATAGGAAATCCAGGTTTATAGCTACTCGTGAATGCGGCTCAGGTACCAGATGTCGCCGGGCATATCCCGGTAGATATCACAGACCAGGCCCTTGCTGGTCTTGACCATAAAATAATTGCGGGTAACCTCCTTGCCCCACCACTCCTCAGCCTTCTGCCAGCTCCGGTACACTCTGGTTACGCGCTGTTTTTCTCCGTTTCTGGCCAGGGTTAAAGGCACCCCCCGGACATTCATCGTTACCTTAAGCTCCTCCGGTTTTTCCAGTATCTTGGCCAATTCTCTAACCTCCCTATACTTATAGCTTGCGTAACACGGCGATTACCTTGCCCTGAATTTCGACATCTTCCGGCGCAAAATACATCGGCTGCATTGTTTTGTTGGCCGGCTGCAATCTAATGCGGCCCTTTTCCCGATAGATTTTCTTGAGGGTTACTTCCTGCTGGGTTTTGAGCCAGACCGCCGCCAGCTCGCCGTCGGCCACCGTGCTGGCCTGCTGGATGATGACGATATCGCCGTCGTCAACGAAGGCGTCAACCAGGGAAGTGCCCTTTACCCTCAGGGCGTAGATGTCTTTTTTGTCCTGGGTAAGATCGCCGGTAAGCTGGAGAGTCTCTTCGGGGGTGGTTGTCCAGCTATCGGGGGCGGGCACCGGTATCGGGCTGCCGGCGGCAATAGTGCCCAGCAGGGGAACGCGGGAGATGGCCTCCCGCTTTCTCTCCACCAGCTGAATGCTGCGGAATACCTCCGGGTCGCGGCGGATAAAGCCCTGCGCCTCCAGCATATTGAGGTGGTACTGCACCACCGAAGGCGTGCTGATATTGCACCCGCGGGCGATGTCCCTGACGGTGGGGGCGTAGCCCCGCCTGTCCAGGAAGCGGCGGATGAAGTTGAGGATGCGCGATCGGGTATCTGATACACGTGGCATGATTAACTCTTAATACATTTGTTTCAGGAACAAGTGTATCATAACGAGTGTGGGTTGTCAATAGTGGGCTTTGGAGAGCGTTTTGCTACCCACCCTCCCGCCCTACAGAAGTGATACTTCTATTAATTTCTTCTTAGGGGAGGTATGGAGAGATAATCTCCCTCCCTTGGGGGGGGGGTGGGGTTAAAGAGATGAAAAGAGGCGGAGCCTTTTGGGCGGGTGGGTATGGGAAGATAAACAATACTTAAAAAGGGGGGTAGATTTCCTTAGGTAAATTTGCCTTTTAGAGACTAAAACCAGTACAATGTAATTGACAGTATGAAACCAGAATGCTAAAATTCCTTGGAAGTGGTATCGGGACTGGTTTGAGCTTAGAAATTCGGAGCTGAAGTATCCGCGGTAGATAGAGTTTTTTAGCCCATAGTTTGACACGGCAGAGGCTAACGGCTGAGCGGATAGAGCAAATTATGCCAAACAAAAAGGCGAACTTTAGTAAATTGTGCCCTCAGCACCTCGACTATTTCCCTCCTTTTATTAATTTTTACTGTTATTTCCGGTTACCCTAGTTAGATTACGGCGTTCTCTAAAGAGAGAGAAGGCTTGAATTTCTGGTTGTTGTCAGTGAAAGGGGGTTAAAGATGGCTAAACCAAAGGTGGCTTTTTACTGGTGCGCTTCCTGCGGCGGCTGTGAGGAGGCCGTGGTTGACCTCAATGAGGATATATTGAAGGTAGCCGACGCTGTTGATATCGTGCTCTGGCCGGTGGCGCTGGACTTCAAGCGCAAGGATATCGAAGCCAAGCAGGACGGCGAAATCGCGGTGAGCTTTATCAACGGCGCCGTGAGGCTGGGAGAGCAGGAAGAAATGGTCAAGCTCTTGAGGCAAAAATCACAGCTGGTGGTCGCCTTTGGCGCCTGCGCTCACCTGGGAGGGATTCCGGGGCTGGGTAACTTCTATGACCGGGATTCCATCTTCCAGAGGGTCTATACCGAAGTCCCCACCGTGGACAACCCCGACAAAATTTTCCCCCAGCAGAAGACCGAGATTAAAGAGGGCGAGCTTACCCTGCCCGAATTTTATAATACGGTGAAGACCCTGGACCAGACCATTGATGTTGATTACTATCTGCCCGGCTGTCCGCCGCCCCCCGATCTGATAATGGCGGCGGTAACCGCTATCTTAGAGGGCAAGCTGCCGGAGAAGGGGTCGGTGCTGGCGCCCAATAAGGCGCTGTGCGATACCTGCCCCAGGGCGGAATCCAAGCCGGATAAACTGTCTATAGACGAGGTCAAAAGACCCTGGCAGATAAAGATGGACCCCGAGAAGTGCTTCCTGGCGCAGGGGATAATCTGTATGGGCCCGGCGACCCGCACCGGCTGCGGTGAAACCTGCATCCGGGCTAACCAGCCGTGCCGGGGGTGCTTCGGCCCGCTGGACGGCGTGGTTGACCAGGGAGCTAAAGCCCTGTCCATGGTCGCCTCTATACTGGGAATTGAGGGCGAGGAGACCATGAGCGAGGAAGATGTCAAGAAGCTGATGGACAGCATCGCCGACCCGGCCGGGACGGTCTATAGATTTAGTCTGGCTTCTTCTCTGCTGAGAAGAAAGAGAATGGAATAGGAGGGTGGCATGAAGAAGATAACCATCGACCCTATAACCAGACTTGAGGGACATGGCAAGATAGAGATATTCCTCAATGACGAGGGCAACTGCGAGCGGGCCTGCCTGCAGATTCCCGAACTGAGAGGGTTTGAGAAGTTCTCCGAGGGGAGAGCCGCCGAGGAGATGCCCCGCATCACCACCATGATATGCGGCGTCTGTCCCACCGCCCACCACATGGCAGCTACCAAAGCCCTGGACGACCTGTTTAAGGTCGAGCCGACCTCGGCGGCCAAGAAGATAAGGGAGCTGATGTACAGCGCCTTCACCGCCGAGGACCATATCCTGCACTTCGTCTTCCTGGGCGGCCCCGACTTCGTCGTCGGGCCGACGGCACCGGCCGCCGAGAGGAACGTGCTGGGCGTCATCGGCAAGGTGGGGTTGGAAGTGGGGGGCAAGGTCATCGAGATGCGCAAGCGGATGCGCAACGTACTGCGGATAATCGGCGGCAAGCCGGTTATGCCCACCGCCGGCCTGCCCGGAGGGGTATCCAAGCAGATTAGCGAGGAGGAGAGAAAGACCATCATCGAGGCCGGGGAATACGGCGTGGAGTTTTGCCAGATTGCCCTGGGGCTTTTCGATGACGTGGTGTTAAAGAATAAAGACTATGTCGATTTAATTACCGGCGATATCTACGCCCACAAGACCTACTACATGGGGCTGGTGGACGAGAATAACAAGGTGAACTTCTACGACGGCCAGATAAGGGTGGTCGACCCCGACGGCAAGGAGTACGCCAAGTTCAAGGGGCAGGACTACCTGGACCACATCCGGGAGCACGTTGAGCCCTGGACCTACGTCAGGTTTTCTTACCTCAAGAATGTAGGCTGGAAGGGCTTTGTCGACGGCAAGGCGAGCGGCGTCTTCCGGGTGGCCCCGTTAGCCAGACTGAATGCCTCCGACGGCATGGCCACGCCGCTGGCCCAGGCAGCCTACGAGAAGATGTATTCGACGCTGGGGGGCAAGCCGGTGCACAGCACCCTGGCCTTCCACTGGGCGCGGCTGGTTGAGGCGCTCTACGCCGCCGAGCGGACGCTGGAGCTGGCCAAAGACCCCGAGATTACCTCGGACGACATCGTTAACCTGCCCACCGAGACCCCCAAGGAGGGGATTGGGGTGGTGGAGGCGCCCAGAGGCACCCTTATCCACCACTACCAGACCGACGAGAGGGGAATCCTGACCAAGGTCAACCTGATTGTGGCCACCCAGAATAACTCGGCGGCGATTAATATGTCGGTGGAGAAGGCGGCCAAGGCGCTGATAAAGAACGGCGAGGTTCCCGACGGGATACTGAACATGATTGAGATGGCCTTCAGGGCTTACGACCCCTGCCACGCCTGCGCTACCCATTCCCTGCCGGGGAGAACGCCCTTAGAGCTTAATGTTTATGACTCCAGTGGAGTCCTGGTCAAGACACTGGAGAGATAGCCTGGCTTAAGCAGCCAGCGTTTAAATAGTGTTAATAACTTAAGGAGGTGGGTTGTGAAGGAGAAGGTGGAGGCGGCTTTAGCTAAGATAAGACCGGCCCTGCAGGCCGACGGCGGCGATGTTAAGCTGGTGGGGGTGGACGGTGGGGTGGTCAAGGTAAGTCTAACGGGCGCCTGTGCCGGCTGTCCGATGTCTAGTATGACCCTTAAACAGGGGATTGAACGGATACTCAAAGAGGAAATACCCGAAGTCAAGGAGGTGGTGGCGGTTTAGCCACCGATAGAAAAATGCCGATATACGAGTATGTTTGTTCCGATTGCAAGCAGAAGTTCGAGCTGCTTAAACCGATGAGCCAGGCGGGCAAGGGCGCATTATGCCCCAAGTGCGGCGGCAAAGCCGGGCGCGTGCTTTCCCGGTTCTGTAGCCACGCCGATGATTCTTTGGATTTTGGCGGGGGCAGCTCCTGTAGCAGTTGCTCAACGGACAGCTGCAACTCCTGTTCATTATAAAAAGGATAGTGAGATAGATGGCTGAGCTGGAGGAGAGCCTTTGCTGTCATGTCTGCGGTGAGCCGCTGGAGTGCCCCGAGGGGGAGTCTCCATGCCATGCCCTCGAGGGCTGGTTTACCGTGTCCTGCTGGGAGGGGCCGGGGGAGGTGACTCAGTACAGCTTCTGCTCCCTGGACTGCCTTAAGTCCTGGGTGGACGGGGAGATGCCCGAGGTTCCCCAGGTGTTTCGTGAGTCTTTTGGAGAGGGTAAGAGTTAAGCGATAATGAAAACCCTTATTCTGGGATTCGGCAATCCCATCCTCACCGATGACGCCGTCGGCATCCGGATAGCCGAGGAATTGCAGGGGGAGTTTCCCGATATAACCGTGGAGGCTACCAGCGAGGCCGGGCTGGCCATACTGGAAGAGGTCACCGGCTACGATAAGCTGGTTATCATAGATTCTATTAAGACGGAAAAGGGGAAACCGGGGGAGCTTTATAAGCTTACCCTGGAGGACCTAAATCCCCGCTCCGATTTTTCTTCCTCCCACGGGCTGGATATCGCCACCGCATTGAAGCTGGGGGAAAAGCTGGGTTACCCCCTTCCGCAAGAGGTTAGTATCTACGCCGTGGAGGTAAAGGATAATACCACCTTCGGGGAGGAATGCACTCCGGAATTAAAGCGGAGTATACCATTAGTCGTTGGTCAGATAGTAAAGGAGGAAAGGCTATGTCAAACTTCGAGCCCAAAATCCTAGTTTTTTGCTGTAACTGGTGTTCCTACGCCGGCGCCGACCTTGCCGGCACCTCCAGGCTGAAGATTAAGCCTAATTTCCGGGTAATCCGCATCATGTGCTCGGGAAGGATTGACCCTTCCTTTGTCTTTCACGCCTTTGCCCGGGGCGCCGACGGGGTGCTGGTGGCCGGCTGCCACCCCGGAGATTGCCACTACAGCAGCGGCAACTACAAGGCCAGGCGGAGGATTAGCCTGCTCAAGAACGTGCTGCCCCAGCTGGGGATAGAGCCGGATAGATTAAGGCTGGAGTGGATTTCGGCCTCCGAGGGAAACAAGTTCCGCGATACGATTAATGAGTTTATCGACCAGGTAACCCAGCTTGGCCCGCTTCGCAGCAATGGCAAGGGGGAGGCGGTCAGGGTCGAGAGTAACTAGAGAGGGTGCTATTTTGAGCCAAACGGTCGCCGAGCCGAAAGTCGCCGTTAATATCAAAGAGGAGCAGTGCAGCCGCTGTGCTATCTGCGCTTCCCTCTGCCCCTACGACGCCATTACCCAGGACCACGATAACAAGAAAATGGTTCTGGATATCGAGAAGTGCCAGGTCTGCGGTATCTGCTATTCCGCCTGCCCGGCCAAGGCTATTGATACCGTCTACTATAGCTGCGAGTCGGTGCTTAAATACCTGGAAAAAGTAAGGCTGCAGTACAAGAGCGATAGCCTGGTTATCATGTGCAAGGGCAGCGCCCCCGACTTCAGCGAGGTGGGCAGGCTATTCGGCATCAAAGACTTTATCCCGCTGGCCGTCCCCTGCGTGGGGCGTATCTCCGAGGAGGTGCTGCTGGGAGTGCTGACGGCGGGGATAAAAGATATTAATATCCTGGCCTGCGACGAGGACTACTGCCGCTTTCACCGGGGCAGCCCGCTTACCGGGCGCCGGGTCATCGCCCTTAACCGAATGCTGGAGCAGCTGGGCTACGGTGAAGAAGCCATCACCCTGAAGCGGAACAGCCTCAAGGTTACGGTGGATAAAGACCTCTGCATCGCCTGCGGAACCTGCGTGGCTTACTGCCCCTATCACGCCCCGACACTGACCAGTGCGGGGGGGATAAGCTTTGACCTGGATGCCTGCCGGGGGTGCGGCCTCTGTGTCGCCCTCTGCCCGGCCTTTGCCCTGGACATGGATAACTGGGAGAGGGCCAGAATTTCAGATTTGATTCCAAAGCTGCTGAATGAGATGAAGCCGCCTAAAATATTGGTCTTCCGCTGCCAGTGGGCGGACTATCCCCCCTTAAACGGAGATATGAGCCCCAGTATCGGCACCATAGAGCTGCCCTGCGCCGGCCGCATCGAGGCTTTTCATATACTGGAGGCAATACAGAGCGGTGCCGACGGCGTGATGGTGGTGGCCTGCTCCGAGGATGACTGCAAACAGGAGAAGGTCAGCGCCAAATCCGAGCACGTGGTGGCCGGAATAAAAGAAAAGTTAGAGCAGATAGGTCTGGGCGATAAGCTCGGCTTCGCTTCGGTGTCCCCCCGCTACCCGGGGCAGGTGGAGGCGAAAGTACGGGAGTTCCGCCAGAGCCTGGAGGGGGCCAAGAAGGAGGCAGCTGAATGATTGTTACCACGCTTAAACCCCTGGACGAGATTTTAGAGTCCATATCTCCCTACCGTAAAATACTGATTGCCGGCTGCGACGGCTGTACCCAGCCGCCGCGGGGCATAAGGGAAGTCAAAACACTGAAACAGTTACTTGAGCTGGCCGGCCAGCTTAAGGGCAAGGAATTTGAATTTAAAGTGACCTCGGTGGTCAAGCAGTGCGATTCCGTTTTGACCACCTCGGCGATAAAGCCCTATGTGGAGGACGTGGAGGCGGTACTATCGCTGGCCTGCGGCGCCGGGCCGCAGACCATTGCCAAGTTCTTCCCCGACCTCCCCGCCATCCCGGCGCAGAACTCCCATTTCATCGGCATTGACGACCGGCAGGAAAATGAAATGTTCGACAGCTGCTCTGCCTGCGGCGACTGCATCCTGGCCCTCACCGGCGGTATCTGCCCGGTTACCCGCTGCTCCAAGGGGCTGCTCAACGGCGCCTGCGGCGGCGCCAGCAACGGCAAGTGTGAGCTCGACCCGGAGAGGGACTGCGCCTGGGAGCTTATCTACGAGCGCCTGAAGCGGCTGGGCAGGCTGGACCTCATCAAGAAGTTTACCCCCGCTAAAGACTATTCGGCGAAGGGCTGGAGGGTTACTCCGTAGCAGTGGGGTAGGCTGATGGTGCTGACCGGAGCGGGGAGATTGGCCAGGATAAGGGTGCGGGGGGTGGTGCAGGGGGTAGGCTTCCGCCCCTTTGTTTACCGCTTGGCTCACCAGTATCATCTCAACGGCCGGGTGCGCAACACCTCGGGCAGCGTTGACATCGAGATTGAGGGTGCCGGCAAAGCGGTACGGAATTTCATTAACGACCTCCAAACTAAAGCCCCGCCCGTGGCCAGTATCGAGAACGTCGAGGCTACCTTTCATACCCCTAAAGGCTATACCCAATTTCAGATTGAGCCCAGCCTGAGCAAAGAGGGGCAGTACCAGATGGTATCGCCCGACATCGCCACCTGCCCCGACTGCCGGGAGGAGATTTTTTCTTCTGACGACCGGCGCTCCGGCTATCCATTTACCAACTGCACCAACTGCGGGCCGCGCTTTACCATCATCGAGGATATTCCCTACGACCGCCCCAAGACCACAATGCATAAATTTAAGATGTGCCCCCAGTGCCAGCGGGAGTACGACGACCCCCTGGACCGGCGCTTTCACGCCCAGCCCAACGCCTGCCCCGTGTGCGGGCCCGGTTTAGAGCTGGTGGATAGCCAGGGTAAGCCGGTTGAAAGCAAAGATATTATTAAAAAAGCGGCTCAACTGCTTAAAGAGGGCAAAATACTGGCGGTGAAGGGGCTGGGGGGCTTCCAGCTGGCCTGCGACGCCACCAGCCAGAAAGCGATAGATGCTTTAAGAGACAGAAAGAGAAGGCCGTCCAAGCCGCTGGCGGTGATGATAAGTAATGTTAAAGAAATCGAGAATCACTGCCTGGTATCTAAAGAAGAGAAAAAGCTTTTAGAGTCTCCCCAGTGCCCCGTTGTGCTTTTGCGCTGGAAACCGGGCACTGATATAGCTGAAGCAGTCGCCCCCGGTCTAAAATACCTGGGGGTGATGCTGCCCTATACGCCTCTGCACCATTTATTGCTGAAAGAGACCGGCCTGCCCTTGGTGATGACCAGCGGGAACTTAAGCGAGGAGCCCATCGCCGGGGATAACGATGAAGCTTTACGAAGGTTAAAGGGGATTGCCGACTATTTTTTGATGCATAACCGGGATATCTACGCCCGCTATGACGACAGCGTGTATATGGTCGAGGACGGCCAGCCGCAAGCTATAAGGCGGGCGCGGGGCTACGCCCCCTACCCTATATTTCTGCCTTTCAAAGCGAAACAGATACTTGCCTGCGGCGCTGAGGACAAGAACACCTTCTGCCTGACCAGAGACGGGCACGCCTTCCTGAGCCAGCACATCGGCGACATGGAGAACGAGGAGACGCTGGAGCACTTTGAGAACACTATTCAACTCTACAAAAAGCTCTTCCGTGTTGAGCCTGAGATTATTGCCTACGACCTGCACCCGGAGTATCTGGCGACGAAATACGCCCTTGAGACGGGGGCGAAGACGGGTCTAAAACTGGTGCCGGTGCAGCACCACCACGCCCACATCGCCGGCTGCCTGGCCGAAAACGGGGTCAAGGATAAAGTTATCGGGGTGGCGCTGGACGGGACGGGCTACGGCGGCGACGGCACCCTATGGGGCGGCGAGTTCCTGCTGGCCGACTGGAAGGACTTTAAGCGGGTGGGGCATTTTGAGTACGTGCCCCTGCCGGGTGGGGCGGCGGCCATAAAGAAACCCTACCGCATGGCTTTGAGCTACCTCTATGCACTGCTTGGCGAGGATTTTAAGTTAGATGGGCTGCCGCTGGCTGGACTTAAAGCCGCCGAAATTGAGATAATAAAAAAGCAGCTTAAGAGGAGGATAAATTCTCCTTTGACCTCCAGCGCGGGGCGGCTATTCGACGCCGTTTCCGCTTTAGTTGGGGTGAGGGGAGAGATAGACTACGAGGCGCAGGCGGCCATCGAGCTGGAGATGCTGGCCCCTGACGAGATAGATAAAGCGGGGTCTTACCCCTTCTCCATCGAGGATGAGGAGGGAATGAGGGTGGTTAAATTAAAAGAATTGCTGCTGGGGGTGGTGGGGGATATAAGAAGCGGGGTGCCGGCGCCGGAAATATCGCTTAAATTTCATCATACCGTGGCTGAAATAGTCACTGAGATGTGCAAACTGATAGCCAAAGAGAGTAAGATAAAGCGGGTGGCCTTAAGCGGCGGGGTCTTTCAGAACCGGCTGCTGTCAGGGCTGGCGGTGTCAGCCCTTAAAAGGGAGGGCTTTGAGGTGCTCACCCACCGCCTGGTGCCGGCTAACGACGGCGGTATCTCCCTGGGGCAGGCGGTGGTGGCCAACTTTGCTAAGATTTGAGATGATGAGGAGGGGTAGCCCGGTTTTTAGAAAATGTTTTACTTCCCACCCTCCCGCCCTACAGAAGTGATACTTCTATCAATTTCTTTCAGGGGGGTGGGTAAGAGAAAGAACTGTTAAAACAGGGGGTGGGGCAAAAAGGGCTTTAGCCCGCTTCCAATAAGGGTGGCGGGTGGGATAAGATATAAATTGGGGGTGGGGAAGAGGGATGACTAAAATAGGAGAGAAAAGAAAATGAAGAAAACCAAGATTGACCTGATGCCCATGCTATTTCCCCACGCCGCCGTGCTGGTCGGGGCCGACGTTGACGGCAAACCCGATTTTACCACCGTCGCCTGGGCTACTATCGCCTGCGGCACACCCCCCTTAATTGCCATCGCCCTTAACCACACCCGCCACTCCCTGAGGGGCATCCGCCAGAACACGGCCTTTTCGGTGAATATCCCCAGCAAGGCCATGGTCAAGGAGACAGACTACTGCGGCCTGGTCACCGGCGCCAAGACCGATAAAGCCCAGGACTGTAATTTCAAGGTGTCCTACGGCGAGGTGGCCAATGCGCCATACATCGAGCAGTGCCCGGTCAATATCGGCTGTAACGCCGAGCATATCGTCAAGCTGGGCAGCCACTACCTGATTGCCGGGGCGGTTAAAGAGATACTGGTCTCCGACGACTGCATGACCGAAGGCAAACCGGACGCCACCAAAATCGACCCGCTTGTGGTTATGGCGGTTCCGGCCCTGACCTATCATGCCGTCGGCCAGTCACTGGGGGCGGCCTTCCGCATCGGCAAGGAGATAAAAGAGGTTAAAGAGGACTAACCTGGTTTTAGAGGGTGTTTAGCTACCCACCCTCCCGCCCTAAAAGGTTTCACCTCTTTACCGAAACCTTGAAGAGGAGAGAGGAACACCGCCCTAAAGGTGGGAATAATTCCTCCCATCTCTGGGGGTGGGGTAAGAGAGTATAAGAGGCGAAGCCTTTTGGGTGGGTGGGTATGGGAAGAGAGTACCGTTAAAAAGTGAGGGGTGGGGTAGAAAGGGCTTTAGCCCGCTTCCTTAAAGGGCGGCGGGCGGGATAAGATAAAAAACGGGGTGGGGAAAGGGAGCTAAATATGTGTCTGGCGATTCCGGTACTAATTAAATCAATAGAAGATAAAGAAGCCGATGTCGAGATTGGCGGCATAACCCGCCGCATCAGCCTCTGGCTTACCCCCGAAGCCAAAGTCGGGGACTACGTCCTCGTCCACACCGGCTACGCCATCAACGTCCTCGACCAGGAACAGGCCGAGGAGACCTTATCTATTTTAAGGGAAATTGCCCAGTCGGAGGAGGCTGGGTGAAGTATATCACCGAATTCAGGCGCTCGGAGCTTGCCCAGGGGCTGATATCCCGCATCCGGCACAGCTCTAAAACCCATGCCCGTTTCATGGAATTCTGCGGCGGCCATACCGTGACCATCTTCCGCTACGGCATCCGCCAGGTGCTGCCCCAAAATATCGAGATGGTATCGGGGCCGGGCTGCCCCATCTGCGTCACCGCC
>Ga0307421_1000313_pt1 | contig 31969 bp, 16 predicted proteins | sample SalMarWE160270MG_FD_202163 | JGI IMG/M metagenome (GOLD analysis project Ga0307421, IMG submission 202163) | Salt marsh sediment microbial communities from the Plum Island Ecosystem LTER, Massachusetts, United States - WE1602-70 | ecosystem: Environmental > Aquatic > Marine > Intertidal zone >... | reverse complement strand
TTTACAAGTAGTTTTTTATAGGTAACAGTTAATAAAAACTAACGAGTAGTCAACAAGAATATAGACGACAAACCGGATAAAAAAATTAGGAAACCAAGAATAAGAAGAACAAAACCTTTTCACATTTCAAGGTCTGACCCCGTTAATACTTTAGTACTTGTAACTCGAAAGGATTGTTTTCTTTCTCTGGATGTTGTGCGAAAAAGAATGAAACCTATAATCACAAATACCACTGGGATTATATATAAAAGTGAGACTTCTTCTCCAACTATAAAGTATATAACAAAAGCGCTCACTAAACCTATAATATGGAATACAAAACTTATTTTATCATCTGTATCAAACCATCTTATTTTTCTTTTCATTGGCTCCTCAATATTTATATATAACAGTTCCTTATATTGTTAATATCGAAGAAATCTCGAAATATTCATACTTTTATTATAAAAACATAACAATAATACGTCAAGGGAATTGTTTTTTGGAAACAGTTAAATGTATAATTTGGGTTAAAATACTCCATGCTTAAAATAAACAACCAAAATTCTCCACAGCGGTTTAAAAATAAATACTGAAAAGAAAGTACCAAAGAAAGTACCGAAGAAAACAAACCCAGAAATAATGTGAAGCCAGAATTTTAAATCTAGTTGCTCCTTATTATTTTTTTTGTATTTAAAATAAATCCATCCAATATATATAGGTATTCTTGGACCGGCATGTATTCCACCTTCCCTTTTTAACTGCTCATTTATCATAAATGCAGTTATCACATAAATAGGTAAGAAAATAATAAACGATAAAAGAAATATCATCTTAATGTCTTTTCTCTTGTTTTTACGTCTTTAAAAGGGTCCAGTCTCCACATTAAATTCTACTGCCTTTCTACCAACCCAGAAATTCAAGCCTACACTTGCACCGGGTACGGAAATCACATATATAGCTCTTTCATTACCAACCTGACCCGCATTTTTTATTACATTTTCCGCTACATACTGCGCAGTTTGATGGTTTTTAAAAATTTTCATTGCAGCTTCTACAGTTTTTGCTCCTTTTAATGCTCCCTTTATGGATGATCCCAAATTAGTTCCTGGATCAAGATCGAAATCCCAATTTACCGAAACATCCCCATCAAGACTTTTGATATCTTTCACTCCTGTTATAACAACTACAGCTAATCCTATATCACCTCCAGCGCCTAATCCAATTTTATAACCACGCGTAGATATAAGAGCACGAAGATTAGGATCATTCAAATTTAAAACCGCTCCACTACCACCCTCAACTCCAAAGAATACTTCTCCCGATGCTATCAAAAGAGCTCCAATCCAGATATTATCAAGTCCTCCACACAACCCAAACAGATCGATTAAAATCATTGGATTGTTGGCAACATAAGTGTATCCATTAAGTTCCTGCATGTTCTCGAGACTGAGTAAATCAGCTATCGGATCCAGCTGCGTAAAACGACCTAAACTTGCATTATAGTAACGGTTCCTTAAATTATACAATCCTGACCATCCATCCAACTCCTGACCTGTATAATAATAGTTGTTGGAGACATTCTCTAATTTCTGAAGGAAGTTCCCAAATTCATCATACATATATACATTTACATAACTACCGGAAGCATCAAAAATAGCGATAATAGAACCCAAACCATCATGTGAGTAATAATGCTTGTTTCCCGCGTTATCTTCCGTAATTACTAACATTACCCCAATATAGCTATAAGATTTCTTCTTATTCAAATCTCCATCCAACTCAACCACAGCATTCATCCCATCATAAAGGTAATAAGTGGTATCCACGTTTGAGTTAGATCTTGAAATCTTTCTAATTCTCTTTCCTTCAGCGCTATACAGAAATTCAAGAGTACTGTCTCCCATACTAACACTCGTAAGACGTCCTTCTTCATCATACGAATAAGAGGTTCCATTGGAACTCATCATATCTCCCCTATCGTTATAAGTATAACTCTCACCGGTTGAGATAGAGTTTAAATGATTATTATCTTTATTATAGGTATAATTTATTGTTGCTCCATTTTCGGTCATAGTTTCCCGGTTTCCGAGGTCATCATAGGAATACACAACGGTTTTACTCAGATTAGAATATGAAACATCGGTAAGACGATCGAGATTATCATATTCATAAGAAATACTTTCAGTTGCTCCGTTCGGTAAATTAATACTCTGCGAAGTACGATTTAAACGGTCATCATACTCATATTCGACAACAGACAAATCAACATCACTCGGATTTTTAAACCGCACATCCAAAATCTCTCCTCTGTTGCCGATATTGTATACCTCTTTTAGATTTACGCCGAGGTGGTTTATTTGCTTTAAAGCATTGTTATCGTAGTACTCCAGTTCAATCGTGGAGCCATCGAATGTGGAAGATTGCAATCTACCGTTGACATTATCGTATAACCAACTCTGATTCATATAAATATTTAAAGGATTATTAGCCTCGTAAGCCTTAAAACCGGTCTTCCTATTCGATAAATCATACGTATATTCCTTTGTATATAGATCATAAATCTCTGTCTTTTCTATATTACCCATATCATCTCTTGCATAAATAATACTTCCCGTTTTATCTGTTAATGCAATCACCTCTCCTACTTTGTTATACTGGAAATCAATAGAAACACCTTTAGCAGTATAAGTCTTACTCTGTATTCTATCTCTAGCATCATAGGTGAATTCTACCTCTTCTCCGTTTCTGTCCTGTTTTATCCTTAAAAGCCCATCAGGATAATAAGTGAAAATTTCACTGGTTCCATCGGGATAATCGACAGATTTCAACTCATTATTATCATAATTATATAATATTGTCTTGCCGTTAGCGTTAGTGAATTCAATCAATTTACTGTCCATATTATATTTATATTTGCTCTCACCGCCACCATCTTCGACTACCTCATATAAATCACCATTCGGGTAATAATTATACTCATGAGTAACCAAACCATTCACTTTATTTGTTCTGAGATTTTCCGCTTTGTCATATTCAAACTCATTAAAACTACCATCAGAAGGGTAAATGGGGTCAGACCTTGAAATGTGAAATGAGTGATTCAATATCTCTCCTTATTTTTCGTTCCTTTTTTATCATTTGTTCCATATCCTTGGCTTACCTTCCTACTATTAAAATATAACAAAGATTACTTGATTTACAAGTAGTTTTCTAGAATATCTTAATCTAATAATGTAGTTTTTCATAGATAACCGTTAATAAAAACTGACGGGCAGATAACAAGAATATAGGCGGCGAACCGGACAAAGAAATCAGGGAAATAAAAATAAGAAATAACTAACTAAAAGTTCCTGCCTACTTGACAATATCAAATAAAATCTTTTCACATTTCAAGGTCTGACCCCATTAATAAAAGGGTATAAAAAAATATCCCATTTTCTCTTATGCCACAATTTGGAGCGAATAAGATTTACAAAAAGCGCAACCGAAACCCATACAAACAAAATTTCAAACCAAAAAGCTTCATAAACCCAAACACTTGCTAAATAACTACCATATGTCCGCTCGAGAAAAGTGGCAGTTGCTATACTCACAATAAGCCCTATAACAAGTACAGACATTGTTTTTATCGAGAAAAAGATTTTTCGGAACATTGCAAAATTTATTCTATTCACTTTGGATTTGATTATAAGTTTAAAAGCTCAGGATGTCAAGAAAGAAATCAGGAGTTGGAAGTTAGGAGTTAGAATATAGAATCCCATCTCCCCCCCAAATTGAACTACTGAGAAAAAATAATTAACTGAATTTATTTCAAAACCCGAACAAAAATTTCCTTACTTTCTCCCAAATATTAATTTTCAATTTTTATAGTAGTATTGATTTCTTCGGATTTGATTTCTAAAACCTCCATAACATCTTCAGAGACTGGAAGTTTCATCTGAAGAACTTTAGTTTTTATTTCTTCTTTAGGAGTACCGAGCATTAGTTCACCGTGGGTGATACAATTTACAGTTTCTTTTAAAACTCTTTCTTTCCCCTGGAATTTTCCAACATTTTGCTCAAGATAATCAACTATTTTCCTAGTAGTAGGAGCCATTTTTTCTCTTGAGTCTTCGTACTCTACAGAAACCTTGTAACAAATGGTTAAGTCATTAATCAATCCCTCAATATATTCACTTTTAGCATATCCCTTTAGCAGCTCATATCCAAATTCTACCATCTTATCATCTCTCATACGATATCGCTCTGCTTTAAATTCTTTGTACAACTCCCATGCCGCTTTTTCCAATCCGGTTGGCTCTACCACACAAAACAATAAAGTATCTGAGTAAATTTTTTCAGACCAATCCTTCCCTTTATAATAAAATAAAGAAAGAAAATAATTGCCCGGTTGAAAATAACTATTAGCAAAACCTATTTTTGCAAACTCTAAAGATCCAAATACTCCTATAAGGTTCTGTTCCCGGAATTTTACAGTATCTCCGGGTTTAATTGTATCTACCGGAAGTATATAATCTGTTGGAAGCCGCATTCCACTAATTCCCCCATGGGGTACTTCTCTGCCCTCAAAATCCCAAAGGAATACATCATTAGTTAATTTAATATGCTCAACATTCCGCTCATAATATTCTACCTCTTTTCCGTTATTAACGATTTCCCATCTTACAAAAATATCTTCACCAAGTAAAAAAGTATCTTTATTCGCGTGTAGATTAATTTCAAGTTGAGAAAAGATTAATAATAAAAATAACATTTATCCTCTTTATCCCAGTTATTCTTCATATTTTCTAATTAGTTAACTTATCCAGTTCGGCGACTTTTTCTTCTTCATAAACTGATTCATAGGTTATCTTTATTTCCATTTGCGATAGTAAATCTTTAAATGTTTGATAGACATCATTTGACAAAACTTCAAAATCATATTTAATCATCCATTCGCTGGACCCGACAGGCATGTAGGTCCCAATTCGAGGACTAAAAACAGAAAAAGTATACTTCCCTGACGATTCCATGGCGTTTACGACTCTTTGCATATAAGATTGATGTTTTGTGTCAACTTGGATATTATGTACTTTTATCTCAATATTTTTTATTATCGCAGGACCTACACCTTGATTTCTAATTTCAATACCTATGGGACTTTGTGTTCTGTCAAGGTGTATACAGAAATTCAAATGAGGAGTCGAAAGTAGTTTCCTGTCTTGGATATCATGATTAAGCGCCTTCACGGTTTGTCTCCAAATTAGCCAAGTAGCAATTGCGACACTAGCAGCTATAATTATAGATAGAATCATAGGTATAATCGAACCCCAGTTTATAGATTCGATTTTCTGAAACGATAATAGTCTAAGTAGAATCGTATCGTAAAAAGTGTTAGCAATAAAAATGGTTACCATCTTCACAAGAAATAATAATATATATAATCATTATAGTTACAATTATTTAAACACCCTAACAAAAATTTCCTTTATCCTCTCCCAAATCTTAATGTTTAGTTTTTTTTAGTGTCTGGTTTTTTCTCGAAAAACTCCTGCATTTCTTTATCAATGGGAGTATTCAATTTATTAACGATATTTTTGACTTCTTCTTTAGGAGTTCCAAGCATTTCTTCACCATGGATTATACTCCACATCGCATTTTTTTCTATCCTTTTCGTGTTTTTATCTCCTCTTAACTTCTTTATTTTTCCGAAATTCCCTTTTATATAATCAACTACCTGTCTTGCTTCATTTTGCATTCTATCACGACCTTCTTTCGTACTAGGACTATTATATACTCTAAAAACTATTCCTAAAATCCTTAACAAACTTTCTGTATAGACGCTTTCTGGATACTTTTTTAAAAGTTCAAGCGCATAAGCCATCTGTTTATCTTGTCGAGCCGAAAGAATATCTTCTATCATATAATCTTTATATAATTTCCAAGCCTCGTTTTCTTTCCCAGTTGGTTCCTTTATAAAGAAATGGAGTGTATCAGAATATATTTTTTTAGAACGATCTGCCGTACCATAAATATAGAAGGAAAGAAAATATTCGCCCGGTTTTATATATTTGTTTAAAATACCACCAAGCCTTGTAAATTTTAGAGAGCCGAAAAGTCCAGTTAAATTTTTCTCGTTACTCCTTACAGTATCACCCGGTTTAATTTTATGCATACGTGCTTTAGGCATTCCTTCTTCATCTGTTGTTATGGAAATCCCGGAAATTGTATAGCCTGGCACTTTTCTCCCGGTAACATCATGGAACCGCAAATGATCACCCTCACTCAAAAATCCGGTCCTCTCAACCCATGCTTGATAATAATCCACACTATCTCCAGTATTTACAACTTCCCACCATACAATTATACTCTCTCCAAGAAGATATGTATCTTTGTTGGAGTAAATATTAATATCGATAACAGAAAGAATTAATAATAAAATCATTTATCCTCCTTATCCCAGTAGTTTTTCATATTTTTTAACTTTTCAATACATTTTTGACAGAATGATCCACATAAATTCTTATTTTTATAACATGGACCATGCTCTATAGGAACTACTCTGTCCATAACGCATTTTTTATTATATCCTTTATCGTGGTCATCTGGCCTTAAATACTTATCCGAAAGATTTCCATATGCATGACCCAACTCATGGATGGATAACATTTTAAGGGTTGGACCAACACTAAACTCGCAAAGACTTAAGTTTTTAACTCTTTCTACAAAAACAAGCCCAAAAGCATTATTGGGACCATACAGGAGTTTTATTCCCAATAAGGAATCGGGATCAGTACCTTCAGGGCACCAGTCAAATTCATCCTCAGGTTCCTTTCCAGTTTCGAGATACCAGGGAGCTAGCCAATTATATCGAATCTGTATTTTTCTATATAATTCTTCTTCCTTCTTAGGATATAATTCAGGTGCTATTGTCGCATCCCTTCTAAACCCCATCACAATTTCAGCTTCCCCAAAAGCGTTTCGAATTGCTTCCTCAGGAGAACAATCATAACCAGTCATATATCTATAATATATAAGTTCGTCAGTTATTTCAAGTTTTGCCGAATCCGCATCAACACTTTCGATCTCTTTTCCTTCAGAATCTAATAGGGAGAGCCTAAACTTTACTTTACTGGGCTCTATACTCTTACTTTCATCTAACCACTCCCCAGGTTCTACTCCTTCCACATAGTAATATATTGGACCCTTTTTCAATCTTGATAATTCGATCTTATCTGGAAAACTAACTACTTTTCCTTCCTCGTTAAATACTCGTACTAACTTCTCCTTATCTTTATTGGACAATTTTTCCATAGTCAGCTCAAGCTTTTCATCAACATACGATTCCGGAACTTTGTAGTTTAGTCTGAGTTTTACCATATCCAATACATCATGAGATCCAAAACCTCCTTCTATTTCTTCATTTTCATTGTCAGGACTACTTGGAGAACCATCATGATCATCATTCTCATCCACTATAGCACCTTTATCAAATTCCTCTTCGTCTGGAACTTGCTCTCCAGGACCCCACCCAGAATTATTATTCGCCCAGAAAATATCAAGATAAACCTCTCCAGTAGTCTTTACATCCACCTTATCCTTAATTTTCTCATCTGAAGCTTCTGCATTAGTAGCAAGGACTGAGGGGGTTAAAGAAGAGGTTGAAGAAGTTGTCGACGAGCTTTCTTTATATCTCAAACTGACTTCAACCGTAAATGGATTTTTATCTACCTCAATAGTATCTCCGTTATTATCTATTCCATCCCACCACAACATTTGTCTATATTGTTCATCTTTTGTCAAATCCCTTAATTCATTAACAACATTTTCATCCTTATCCTTTATCTCAACTTCCATCTTAAGCGGTGAAGGCGATATATCCGGATCGGCATAATCTATCGGCAATAATGTATACTTAATTTTGGCTGAATCAGGTTTATACGGATTAAAATATTTCGTAACATTATCCTCATCAATCTCAAAATCAAAAATCAATGTCGGTACGCACACTTCCTCCTCTTTCCAATAACACTTCGCGCAGAAAAGCAGTTCTCCTGGTGTCATATAAGGTCCGCCTATAAGATCCGGAGGAGTAAGTAAACGGGGCGTAACCTTAAATTGTGCATCCTCAACCACAGTGACTCTCTGAGGAGGCATATCAGGACCGGGATAACACAAATAAGTTGTAGTAAATTTGCATTTGAAATCGACTTCATCATCCATAAAAATTACTTGATTCTCTTTAGGTTCAAGAATCTCCGGTGTGCATTCGATGGGAATACAAGCCTCAGACGAAGTCAAAATTATCCAGTTATCTGACCAGAATGTCCTATCTACAACCGTTACCCCTCCAAAAAGCTCCTTAAATAATATCATATCCGCGTCACCTGTCTCCGGATTCCTCGCTATTAAACCTATATCATACCACTCATAATATTCAAATTTCCTCTGAGGTACTATTAACTCATATCCCGCATTAATAAGGTTGTTGAAATAATCTCTATACCTTTTTGGTAAATCCAGTACAGATAGAACATCTCCCTCCTTTAAGGAAAATTCGTCTGTATATACATCTCCACCATCCGCCTGTATAGTTACATTAAAACGAGAAATATATTCCCGCGGCATATCTGAAGAAAACTCTACCATAAATCCTTCAATTGATACCAATGCCTCACCCGGAGAAACATCACCAACCCAACAAACACCATCACCTGATATCTCCACAAAAGGATCATCAGTGCTTATTGTGCACATAACATTCCTCAATGTTTCCGATACACCCGTATTCCTGACAATTGGTCGTATCTTAAAAGTCTCTCCTCTTTCTGGATAACCGTTATTATTACCTCCGGCAATCTGCCATCCGGAAAGAACAAGATAAGAAGGAACATCTCCAAAAAGGAGTTTAAATCCGTTGAGTCTACCGTGTCCGAATTTTGGATCCCAACCGGTTTCACCAATATCATCTGAATAATATTGCAAACCCTGCAATACCTGTTCACGAGAAAGAGTAGGATATCTAGAAAGGAGAAGACCCACCATACCTGAAACAAAAGGAGCAGCAGAAGATGTACCGCTAAAAACTCCGTATTTATTATCTAAAAGGGTGGTAAATACGCCGGTACCGGGCGCACTACAGTATATATGATCTCCGTAATTGGAAAAAGACGCTTTTTTATCATATCTGTCTGTAGCCGCAACAGCTATAACATTTGGATAAGCAGCCGGATACATTTCCTCATCAGTGTTATCGTTCCCGGCAGAAGCAATAAGTATACAACCCTTATCAGCCGCGGAATCGATAGCCTCGGATATGTAAGAAAATGGCTCATAGTTACCCAAACTCATATTAATCACTTTTGCACCATTGTTTGCAGCATATCTTATCCCATTACCGACTGTCCAAACTGAACCTATTCCATTCGCGTCTATCACTTTAACCGGCATTAGTTTAAGCTTCCATCCAACGCCCGCAATACCTACTCCATTTTGACCCTCCGCACCAATTATGCCCGCGACCATTGTACCATGTCCGTGATCATCATAAGCAATCGGATCGTCATTTACAAAATCATAACCTCCGACTATTCTGCCTTTAAATTCCAAATGAGCCGTATCGATACCCGTATCAAGGATACCGATTACAATTGTTGAATCACCGGTTGTGGAATCCCAAACAGCAGGGGCGAGAATTTTTCTCATGGCCCATTGCTCGGAGAAATAAGGGTCAGTTGGCGCGATTCCAATTACTTCAGCAGTAGCACAATATTGAGCATTTTCTTCTACCCATTCAATATTTTTATCTCGACTCAAGTTGTCGATTGCGGATTTTGTTTCTTCTACTTCAAGTAGATAACCACCTCTACCATCCGAATCCACAACTCTACCAAGTTTTTCTATTTCCTCGCTCCTAACCCCTTTCTTTGCTTTAACAATAACCTGTTTGATGGGGTTTTTGGGAAAATCGTTTGAGGTTAGAAGATTTTCGGCTAAATTTTCTTTTCTATCCGTCCTTAAGCCTCCCCCTCCGGTTATTGTTCCTTCTTTTGGCAAGATAAAAGGCTCTGTTCCGGCCTTTGAAATGTGGTAGATAGGAATTCCAAGACTCTCAGCAACCATTATACTTTTTAAAGCAGAAATCGCTTCTACCTCGAATTTTTCTTCAAATACTTTATTCTCAAGATAAGAACTTTGAAGAGATTTTAAAAATAAGAAATCTTTCATATTACCGGTACCATAAAAGTCATATAACGCTAACTTTTGTGAAAAATTATTAAAAATATCAATTAAAAGCCCTTCCCAGGTATTCCTTATGGGAATACCTTCAGAAGCCAATGTATTCATATTACTGGTAACAATACCACAACCATAAATTCTATCACATAAAAGGTTAAAACTGGCAGCAATCTCTTTTAAGTCTTTATTCGCGTTTATGCTCCACCACATCCCAACATCATATAACTCCTTCTCTATTGGTTGAAGAGTATCATGCTCCGGCGGATTAGTAATATATAAATCGGTAGGCTGCTGGTTAAAGAAATAACTAAAATCAACACCCCCTTTATGCTTGAACTCGAATTGTCTTTCATCATACGGTTCAATTACTTTAAATATTATGTTGATATCCTGTCCGGGATATACTCCTTCATTCCCTTCTGTCACTCTTTTACCATTTATTCTTAAAACAGGAGTTACATTGATAAGATATGGAGGTGTCTTTAGAATGCTACCGTATGATTCTACTATCTCAAGATCAGTCGCTGTAGATGGTCCCCAAATAACCGAATAATTCCTCGAATAAATAGATGGAATTAAAACATCGGATATAAGTAAAGATCGAGCCGGTACTTGCTCGCCTTCAGAATATGTTGCTGTAAGCTCCTTCACTTCCATATCTATTTTCCATATTAGGAATGAAGGAAGATCTGAGAAAACACCTTTTACCTCTGCTTCTATAGGTGAAGTAAGAGGAAGAACCGAGAAACTTTCACTTTGTCTTCTTATTGCCATTAAAGCATCTTCGTAGGTTTTTCCCGGGAAATGTTTTTCGATCGTTTGTCTTAGGACTTCCTTATAGTCATCGAAAGGTGCCGAATGAATTTTTTTATAATTTCTTAGAAAATCAATTGCATCGAAATTGATAAAACCAGGTATATTAAGTCCAAGTTCGATATTTTTCTTCTCAAGAGTTGGAAACAAATCAAGCCAGAGTTTACCTTTTTTGTCTTCCAGGGTACCTCCGTAACGCTGGTATGGAATGAGAGCCTTTACCCAGGTCCATTCTATTTTAAATTTGATTATTTCGCCATTCTCAATTACCGGCTCGAAGGGAATAATACTTTTCGAAAGTAAGACGAAGACATCGTGCGCATTGTTGCCACCAAAGTGTTCAATAGCTCTCTCGGCATCAAGGGTTATTGTCCCCCTTACGAATCTGGCAGGTATTCCGGAAGCACGTAGAAGCGCAATTAAAAATCCTGCCTTATCGCAATCATTACCTGAAGACTCATATAGAACACCCTGTGAACCTTTCATTGAGCCGTAATACGGTACGTACTTAATACCATTTTTCGCGAAGTTAAAAATTCTTACAGGATTTTTGTCCAATTCTTCAGCTTTTTCTCTTATCTCAGGAGTAATATCCGCGCAAACTGAAGGCATAGTATCTTGAGGCTCAAAGCTTTGAGCTGTAAACTCAAGAGAAGAGCTGGCAGGCATTGGAAAAACTTGCTCGCCTACATTACTAAAAGGCTTTATTCTCTCTATTTGTCTTTTTTCTTCAATGATATCATTGCTAAAAGGAATAGACGGGCATCTCAAAACCTCTTCCAATTCTTTATCTAAAGATCGAAAATCCCCTTTTTTTAAGAATTTAGATTTTTCTTCTTGCCTGAGCTTTATTTTTTCTATAGTTTCATCCGCCCGTCTTAACCCTACCGTCAAACCAGATTCCTTTAAGTTTTCCTTTTCTTGCTGTATTATATTTATAATCTTGTCCATATCTTCCTGGATTAAACTCCAGTTTGCAATCAACTTCTCTTCTTCGATTTTTGTTTCCAGTCCATATTCTCTTTTATTGTTTGCTTCACCAACAATTGATTGTATCTTTTCTAAATGCTTTGAAATCGTTTTATCCAAAGAATCTACTTCCATTATTTCCGGGCTAAGAATAATTCTGTTTCCCTTTGATTGGGAATGCTTTCCGTCGTAGGATATAAGTGTAAGGAGGATAAGGTAAATCACTGCTCCACCCTTAATGAAGAAATAAGAGTTGAATTGTTGAATGGTTGAGTAGTTAAATGGTTAAAACTAACCCATCCCATACACCAAAATATTCTCACACAAAGAACACCCTGTACGGTCGGCTCCTCCCTACAGGGCAGGCAGAGAGCACAAAGATTTTTGATTTGTTTTTTCCAAAATCCTAAATCCCAAATTCTAAATCCTAATCTTCCCACTTGTACCACATTCCCTCCCATATTCTTATTGCTTTATCTACTTCTTTTCGCTCCCTTGAGCAATCGATCGATTTTATACAGTCTATAAGCTCGGCTGCCTTTATCGCGAATTTGATGCTCTTTAAGATGTCTTTTTTCTTCTTTATTTTATTCTCCAGCGCTTTCTCTAACATTTTAACCGCGAGGTTACGTTTAGCGTTATCAAATTTTTCAAGATCAAGAGATTCAAGATTATCTATTACATCATTAAGAATTTCAGGAATTTCTTTTTCTCCTTCGAGAAATATCTTTAGCAAGTCCGTATTATTAATAATTGCTAAAATCGAATCAATAAAGGGTTCCTCCGGAACCCTAACAACTGAACGAAATTCCGCGGTATCCGCTACATTTTTAATCCAATTAAATCCATAATCTTTAATCTCTCCGGAATCGAGGACGGCTATAGCTTCAAAACTTTCCGGTATATATTCTTTAATATCAACATCCTCTATTAATTCAACCGGATTTATTGAAATTACCGGAGAAATAACCTTATGAATATAAACTTTTTCCGTATCCGGCACAGACGATAATACAGCATTTCTTATTTTTTCTTTCAAATCTTCTTTCTCGTTTACATCGGAAGGATCAAAACCAAAGAGGAAGGTTCTTCCTTCTCCATACGTATTCTGAACGACTGCCGGATGTCTATGACAATTATGTCCATGACAACAGAGAGGTTCAACTTTACCTATCTTAAATCCTCCGAAATTCATGGATTCACGAAGAGATTCAGAAGCCCTAAGAGATATAGAAGCCGGTCCCACTTTTTTCACTTCATTTCTTCCTATAACTTCCAACTGGAAATCATAAAAACCATCGAAACCTTCCTCAGCATCGAATGAAAAGGTAATAGACCTAGCGGTTACGGAATCTATTCTTATATTCCCTATTTTTTCCGTTTTTTTATCATCTATATCAAATACCGGTACTGAATCTATATCAAATGTATCTGAAACGATATTATCTTCTCTTTTTTGCATATCAATCGCTTTAATAATTACTCTGCTCTTATCCTCGCTGAAGAAAGGATAATGCGCCTTTAGACATATAGAACTCCATCCACGTCCACTTTCTATTTTTTCAAATTCGGCAATCTTTGTTCCTCCTTTTAGACGCATTTTGAAAACTTTATCAGAAGTGGAAAGAGTATCATAATCAGAAATACTCGATTCTTCAAAATTAATATTGTATCTCCATCCTGGTAATTTCCCTAATATAAAAACACCAAATGGATCAAAAAGATACGGCACAACAGGACGAACTGAAGATGTAAGCGTAACCAAACCTTCACCACTGAAAACAGCTTCTTTTATTTCTTGTTGAGTGAACGGATCTATTTTAAAATGGTTTCCTGAAATAAGATAAATATTATATATTCCTGAACGAAATTCCTTTTCAAAATCCTGTTCTCTGCTTACTATTTTATAATATATATCCATAGAATCCAGAATACTTTTTACGAAAAGGGTATCATCAGTTATTGAAAGTACTCTCGCGATAGGTTTAATTTCAAGAGAACAAGAAGGAGCTTCCATGCCATTTCTAACCTCGATTAAACTCGAATCCATGAACGAATTGCCGGAATAGTCTACCGCTGTAACTTTTAAAACATAAGAACTATTCTGTAGCTTTCTCGAATCGAACTCACTCTCATAAACACCTTCTAAAGAATCGCCTGAAACTCTATTCATTAATCGGGTTATCGAATCCGCATTAAAGTAAACGGAATCTATCCCGCTTTCAAAATCACTCACTTCAGCAGAAACGATTACCAAACCGCTTACAAGACCTTCCGGTGATTGAATCTCCACAAACGGAGGAGTTAGGTCAGATACCATGAAACCGGATGTAGTAAGGAGCATTGTTGTATCCATAGGATGGACATATAGCAGCAGAGCGTAGGGTTTTAATCCTAAAGACTCCGATGAGAGACGAAAATCTCCTTCTAATGTATCGCCGATACCGAGAGATATCGTATCTTCCAGGTTATACACTGTTATATTGTCCTTAACATAATTGATTTTTATTGAAATCGGCAGTAAATCCACAGGAGTGTTGCCTGAATTCCTGAGGGAGTAAAATACAGTGAAGGAATCAGCGTAAGGAATTAACTTCGGAACCGCCGAAATATTTCCGCTAATACGCATATCCTCTCCTGACGAAAGATTAATGTAAAATTGCCCTGTAGAATTTGATAAAGTATCGGTTCCGGATATAAGATATTCTTTTATCCCGTACATCCCCTCAGAATTATATCCTGTACTGAATATATACTGATGTTCACTTTCATTCCCGGGCAATAAGGTAGAAACACTGACTGAATCCCTGAAATACTCATAATCCGACGAATCGACTATTATTACGAATTCTTTAAGATTAAGGTACGTCTGATTCGGACTATTGTTAACTATACGGCTTGTTATGTAAACATCCTCTAACGTATTATAATTAGGTTTATTAGTATTTACATAGCTCGCTACACCGCCTGTACCTTCTATCGTAAACGGTATTTCTCTTTCCACGACTTTCGAACCGGTTTCGATATCGGATTTTATTTTATATTTACCAGCAGGATAATCGAGTGAGTTCCAGATAATATCGACATTCTCTTTTTCTGCCTGAGCAAGAGTAAAGGTAACCTGATTTCCTCCGCTACCGGTTCCATCCCAGTACAGTCTTCCTCCATAATGCAGAAATTCCATTCCCTTTATCTGACCATCATATATACCCACTTTTTCGAGCGGCACTGTAAGACGTACCCATTTGCCCTTTTCAGGCAGGGTACCGAAGTTTTTTCTGGATGAAGTACCCGATATGCCTTTATTTATTATATCAGAACCCCAGAATGCCCTGTGTTCTTTATAACCATATTTATCCTCAAACTGGAGCATTATCTCAGTGGGTGGTTTTAAAGTGTCGAGATATACGTATTGTATAATGTATTGACTATCAGCAAGTTCGGTAATAACAGAATCGGAAGAAAAACCAAAAGAATTAATTCCCGAACCTCCTGAATCCGTTATACTAACCTCTCCGAATCTCGAATTCGTTGTATCGTAGAAGAAAGAACCGTAAGTGCTACAGGGAGGCATAGAATCAAAAATAATAAATTCTAAATCAAAATCTCTGCTTATAACCGCGCTGTCAGAGTTTATAACAGATAAGGAAAATGTTAAATCTTTTTTCTCCGCGCCTGTATTCGTAATAGAATAGTAACCTTTTAAATCCGTAAACGGCGGTATAAGAGAATCGCTCAAGGAGTAAGTAAATAATAGATCAGTTTCCCTTATTTCTATCGGGCAGGTATACCAGTTGTTTGATTCATCTGTCTCTTTTATGAAATCTTCTGGGTCCGCGAGCAGGTGAAGTTTACTAAGACCGGAAAGGCCATACGACGACCACTTAAATGAAAATTCTTTGGTTGAATCCGGAGAAAGAGATGGAACTGGCCAATCATTCAAAGTAATTAGATTTTCCTCATATTCGATAGACAACTTCAATGAAAAATCCTCGACAGGATGAGTTCCCTGATTATGAACTTTCACAATTGAAAAGACTGAATCACCTACCATAGGAGATGAAGGAAAATTAAATATATCTCCGTCTGAAACAACTATATCTACATCACTTGCCAGAGGTTTTGCGGATGCTTCATTTGAATAATCACTTTCATTACCCATCTCATCCTCGGCGGTTGCCACGAAATAATATGTTTTTCCCCCGGGTAATGCGGTGACATACCACTCATCAAACACTAATTGATCATTCAATTTAACATATCCGGTACCTGATACCGTCGAGTAATATATATTATAAGCGACCTCTTCTGTGGTAACCGGCAGCCATTCCAAAATAATTGAGTCCACTTCAATCGGGGGAGGCAGGTATTCAGAGAGACAATAAGCATCAAGGCTTTCCGGAGCCGGTGGAGCGAGGTTATCAATAATAAAACCAACCCCAATTGTATCTGAAAAACCATGTATATCACTCCCGGCAAGGACAAGATCAACGGTATCATTAATATTTTTAGTATTCCATCTATAAACAGTTTCATTTCTAACCTCGACACTGTCTTGATAAAGAATAGAAAGAATAGTATCAGAAATACCTGCATATAGTAAAGTATAAGAAGAGAAATTACTATCTTCTACTGTTATAGTAATCGGTATAATACCATTATATATATACCCATATTGAGAGGGCGAAGGCTTGTGAATATACAATTCGGGAGGTACAAGATCGGCAATTAAAGAATCCGAGAGATTACTTTCATTGGAAGCTGTATCAACCGCGGAAACATTGTAGGTATGATATCTGTTATCCCAAATTTCCTCAGTGAAGAAGGTATCGGTAACTGAAGCTATTATTGAACCTTTTCTATATACATTGTATCCTTCAATATCATCCTCTGTATTTTGTCTCCAGAATAGATTAACTCTTCCTTTCTTGTACGTAGCAGTAGGCTCCGCACTATAAACAAAACCTTCAGGAGCTGCAGGTGGAGTAAGATCTTCCTGCTTAAATAGGAATATCGAATCGGGAGAATTGTCTGTATTATTATGGACATCGGTTCCAATCGCAGAAAGATAAAATTTCCCGTTTTCAAGAGAATCGGTGTTAAGTTGAGTTGTAAATGGAGACGAGGTTATTTCTTTTATATTTTTCCAGGTACCTGTTTTTTCTTTATACCTGAATAAAACACTCGAGAGGTCTCTGTCATCACATTCTGTAAGTATATCAATAGTTCCGTTTACCTTTTTACCTTCTTCGGGACTGCTAATAACAACCGAAGGAGCTCTTGTATCTACTGTAATACTGGCAGGTCCTGCCGGTGTGCTGAGGTTACCGGCAGAATCACTCGCAACAACCGTATAGGAATATTCTCCATCAAAAACAGTATCGACAGAGAAAGTATCGGGAATAATTGAAGTTTTCACCTCTCCCCCATCCCTGTAAAGATGATAACCGGCAAGGTGGTCATCAGCAGCCGAGAGCCAGGAAAGATTCACACGAGAACCATTGGATGTAGCGATTAAAGAATCGGGCATAGCCGGTGCTTCATTATCCACCCGAACTACTACTTCAGAAGTATCGCTGTTATCGTATGTATCCATTCCTCGTAATCTGAGATTGTAATCTCCATCAAGAGCAGAAACATCCCATTTATATATTTCTCCATAGGGTATCTCTGAAAGCCCTGTAACGAGAAGAGAATAGGTTGTATCCGCGGCAGGAGCATATTCAAGATTGTATTCAAGGAAGTTTTTATCGGTTATAGTCCCCATAATGGTATCGAGACCGCTAATCCACTGATTGTTTTTTGGTGAAATAATCTTCACATAAGGCGGGGATAAATCTACCCTGATAGATACAGTATCGGATGGTTTACTCTCATTACCGAGCTCGTCAACTGCTATTAGATGATAATAGTATTTTCCCTCTATAGAAGGTAATGTATCCACGTAAGATGTATTAAGAAAGGCTTGAGTATTAAATTTTTCGCCCTGCCTGAAGAGATAATAACCCTCTAAATCATCTTCAGTATTCGGTTCCCAGGAGAGATTCACTATACCGATGCTGTCGACAGCGGTAAGACCTTCAGGTGGCGCGGGCGGAACTGTATCGAGATATACGGTAACGGAATCCTCAGATATATTTCCCGCACGGTCGATAGCTGAAAGCCTGAAGGTATAGACATCTGATATCGAAAACGGATCCCAGATGAGTATTGTATCGTTTTCTAAATTTTTATTACCGGATACTAAAGCCGTCCATAATGAAGGCTTTTCTCCCATTCCGGCGAAAAGGGTATCTCGAAGAAGATTTTTATCTATAATACTGCCAACAATCGGAAATTTATGCTTAAATTTTTCATATTCAGTAGGATACGTAATCAAAACTTCCGGAGAAGTATTATCAACAGTAAATAACACTGTATCGCCATTTGTTTTATCCATCAGGTCTTTCGCGTAAAGTAAAAGGGTATATATTGTGTCCTGGAGGATAGAGCTATCTAATATGTATTTTTTGTTCACTCCACAGGTGCTATTTGAATCTATTACATTGTAATTCGAAGGCTTTATTCCTATGCCGTATTTCAATACATAGTAAGATAAATTATCATCTTCTACACTATAAGAAATTTCTATCATATCTTTCTGGAAAGAATTATTTTCTGGGTTATCAATCGATACGGCAGGAAATGGTGAATTTGTTATCACAATCTGAACACTGTCGGAAGCAACATTCCCAGCCATATCCTCCGCGGTTACTGAAATCTTGTAATTCCCGGATTCAAGTGTTCTTGCATCCAATAAGGTAAGGGTATCGATAAGGTTGGATCTTGAAAACTCTATTCTTGAATCATTAAGTTTCACTTCAATGCTTTTAATGTTCTTATCAGAGGCATTTCCTAAAATATCTATAAAATCGGGACTATCAAAGGATATACCATCGGTTGGATATACGATTTCAGCAATAGGTGGTGTGTTATCGATTATTAAATTAAGAGGCGAGGAATAAGCATCGTATCCAACATCATCATGGGTATAAGCAAGGAAGGTAATTTGAGTATCCGGAAAAGCCTCCGTATTAAATAGAACCTGATAAGGTGATTCAAAATCTTCTATTATAAGAGTTGTATCTCCGGAAATTGAATCTCCCAGTATGTAGAAAAATTTGACACTTTGAATAGTTCCATGGAACACCGTATCTGCAAGAACCCTGGCGAAAATTGTATCGGTACGGCGGGTAAACGGACCTTTTTCATTATTGAGTTCAACAATCAAAGGATTATTTAATACCCTTACTTCTAATTTCGTACGCAATGTATCTCCCAGAGTATCCAACCCTACTGCTTTCAAGTAATAATAACCGTTATGAAACAAATACGTATTCCATGGGTATTCAAACGGAAAAGAGTAATCCTTGGCTCCTAAATCCCTGTAATAGGAAGTATCTTCGAGGGGAGCGTACTGGAATTTTACCCATTCAAGAAATTCTGGAAAAGCTGTATAATTTCCTAATGTATCAATCACAAAATAGTTGGCTTCAACTTCACAAATCTCAGAAATTGTTGTCGGTGGCTTACCGGGTTCAGGATATGCTGGATTCACAAAAAATAAGCCCCTGCTTCCTATTGGAGTGTACAATGTATCAATATCGATCGAACTCACAAAACTATCGCCACGCCAGGCATTACCCCGAAATTTTATAAAATCGGTCTCATAGTGGGGTAATAATTCGGGTATATCTTCATTGTGATAAAAATTATTTTTCTCCCGTATACCTTTTCCTATCCTTACATTCTCAGTCCAAACTGTATACCCCCCGAATTTTAATCTACCATATTGAATATCAAAAACAAGACTGTCCACATCAGTAAACATAGCCCTCGCTTCAGAGAGGAATTTATAACTCCCAACTATTTCTGACATTTCTCCTTCAACATAAAAAGAGTCGACAAAAATTGAATCAATGAGGGTTTCTTTATGACCCGCATAATCTTCTGCGATAAGTTTTGCATAATACATTCCGAGCTCTTCCAAGCCCTTTATTTTTACTAAAGAAACTGTATCCAGAATAGGTTTGGAGCCGGAAAGCACAGGGAGAAACTCGCTTGTGTCTTCATGAGTAAAGCTTAAATCATACCGGTTAAAATGAAGATCATAAAGTAATCCCTGGATTCCAATGTCAAAATAACCGTTTCGAACAAAACTCTTTGTATTAAAGCTCAAATCAATAAATACAGTGGGTGGGATTGTATCAATATAAATTGGGGTAGAACAACCACAAGCTTTTACAAAATATTTTCCATTCTCTACAATCTCTCCTGAATTGTCCCGTCCATTCCAGGCGAATGAAAACTCACCTGCCACAGGATGATTCATATACTTGAAAAATATAATATTATCCTCTAAATCAAGAATATTAAAGAAAAGAGGTTCTGCTTTAAAGGCTGTATAGGAAATAACTATTGAGTCCGAAGAACCGTCACTATCAGGAGAGAAAACCTCAGGTTCTGCTTTTAAATTCGAAATCAAAGCATCTCCTTCCCAGTGTAAAAACTCGTTCGTCTCTGAAACGTTTCCAGCACGATCAAACGCCTTCAATTTTATTGTGTACTCTCCAGAATAAGGTGGAATCCAGTTTGTGATAATTGTATCAATTACTGTATTTGTATTTGAATGAAAAGTCTGATAGACAGACGGCTCCTTTCCCTCTCCATAACTCAAGGCATAGTATTCAAGGTTTTTATCTGATGCAACTCCTGCTATTGTTAGTTGATTTTGTGTTCCCAGAAGTCTCTGGAACATTAATTCCGTCGCTAGATTATCAAGGTTTATACCAACGTATTCACCAACGTATTCATCTCCATTTAAAAAGAAAGTCTCATCTTTTGAGAGAGAAATCCCTTGCCATGAGGGTAACTTACTAACTAAAGTCCTGTTTTCTCCGTTTCTATCCATGCAATATAATTCGTCGCCTCTTTCATAAAGAATCCGTGTACCCCCACATGCGTATTGAAATTGATCTATTTCACCCTCAATAAGCATATTCACAGTATCGCGCATTAAATCTATCTCATATAAACCAGGTTTAGTCTGTAAATCATTTCCGCTCTCATACATATCACCCTGTAAGCAAATAAGGATAGCGTTACCATCAGGGTGCCACAGGAATCCTCCTAAGGGGCCACCTTCAGAAAACGGAATTTTAGAGAAACTTGCAACAGTTTCGATAGAATTACCTGTTCGATCAGATACGAAAACTTCAAAAAAGTTAGAATTAACGAGAGTATCTAATCCAAGTTGTATAAATGCAAAATGAGAACCATCTTTGGACCAAGCAAACGCGGAAGCATCAGGGAAATAAGGGGGGTAGGAAACCCTAAAGATTTCTTTTTTAGTTCGTAAATTTGGATCTGATAAAACTATAGCTGCAGTGTCCCAATTATAATTTTTAAGATAATAGAATAAATTTCCATCCGGAGACCAGTAATCAGTTTTCCAAAGATTTGAAGAGAAAGCATTACTATCGACAAGTCTATTATAAGAGCCCTCAAAATCAGTTAAAAATAATCCTTCATAGCTAAGATAATATAGAATCTTGTCACCTTCAGGAGATATCTGATACCACCTTAATCCTGACTCTACTATGGTATCCAACTTTTCTTCTCTTAGATTAAAGCAAAATAATGGAGAGTTATAATTGGTTCTAAAGAAGACTTTATTATAGGAATTAGAATATTGTAAGTCTCGTAAATTTCTATACGAGGAACCAACATCCACTTCACATAATTTCTCAAGATAGGTTCTAAATCCATTGGATAAAACCAAATCTCTTCGTTTCTCATCAAACTCATTTTTAAAACTTAAGAAACAATAATCCTGCTCTGGATAGTAATTTAATAATTCTATCGAATTAGTCGGGTCATCTTTCATAACTCTTTTCATATGTATTCTATTAGGCTCAAGACTTTCAAATATGGGCGTTTTATTGTTATCAATCACCAAAAAATGATGTCTTCTTTCTATATTGCCGCCTTTATCCTCAAGAATAACATTGTAAACATAATCTCCATCGCCAAGGAGGCTCAAGGTGTCGTTTGTGCCATCCCATTCAAGAGAATAAGAACCGGGAGAATAGAATTCACCGGTAATAAGATTTCTAACTATTTCTCCATTTTTATCGGTAACATTCACATCCACGGTAACGTTTTCAGAAGCTCTAAAATAAACTGATGAAATATCTTTTATACCGTCAGCGTTTGGAGAAAAATACGGATTCTGGACATATATATCCAGAGACTCCGGAGGAACCGTGTCCTGAACAAAAGCCATTTTTTCAAGATAATTATTGCCTTTTGAGAGTTCTTCAATTAAATTAGCAGGGTCTATTCTTACTCCAATTGTGTGATAACCTGTTTTTTCTAAAGTGTTCCACGGAATTTCTATATTGATTGTATCTCCTGATAAAATTTCATTATACACTGTATCCTGTACACCCACCCCGTCTTCATAGAGCCTGAGATTAATATTCTGAGCTGTACCTTCACCAATATTCGTAACAGCTGAAACAATTTTTGCTGTATCACCTTCATTAATAATCTCCGGTTCAAATGAAATAGAATTAACAACTAAATCAGGTAAGGTAGTATAATGAAAACTTCGGAGGGCAAGAGCAGTCTCGTAAATATCATTATTCCATGAACCATTGGTGAGTTGTCTGCTTGTTAAATAGTTTTTTAAAATTTCGCATAAATCACTTCTTTTATTAACTTTGATTAAAGCTTGAAGAACAAGAGCGGTTTCATATATACTGCTCTGGTTTTCTCCGAAACCAGAATCCGGATTCATCTGGGATATAAGATAAGAAGCTCCTTTGCCAATTGCATTATTAACCTGTGACCTTTCCGTATATTTGGAAAGCATTGATAAGGCAAGAGAAGTAGTAAATACAGAACTCTCTCCATTTTTTATAAAAGAATAACTACCATCCGAATTTTGATTTATTATGAGATAATTTAAACCATTAGTTATATGCAAATTGGTATCGATAGCGGAAGAAAGACCTTCTAAGGCGACAATAGTATGTAAAACATCACTGCCAAACCCATCCTTAATACCAAATCCTCCGTCCTGATTCTGGCAGGGTATGATTTTATTTATCAATTCTTTTGAATTTATACCTTCTTTTGAATATATGGAAAGTTTTCTTGAAAGAAAATCGACATTTTCAGGGAATTGACTCTGCAACCACTTTAAACCATCGACATAATTCGTACCTTTCTCATTTAATACTTGAAGGGTTTTTAAAACTTCTGAAGTGTAAACAAATTTGTTTAGCGAATTATCACCCCAACTGCCATCTGTATTCTGTAAGGAATAAAGGTAATTTACTCCATCGTCAACATTATCCGCGAAAACAGATAAACTAAAAATTAAAGCGCATATTAAAATTCTCTTAAACAAAATAAAAAAACACCCCTCCTTAAGAAACCACTTAATATTTTTTTAGAACCACTTCTGCTAATTTAAATTATAGTTATTAGTATAAAAAATTTCGTTTGTTTGTCAAGGGCAAAATCTAAAAAACGATTTTTAATTGTTAAAAAATAATTCTCACACAGAGATAACAGAGAAAATGATTGGGATTAGAAGCGGTTCAAGTTAGAAATTCAAGGACTATGGATTAAGTGGTAAGTGTTTTTTCTTAATCCTCGCTCGACTTTCCAATTCTCTGCTAACCCTAAACTATTGCCACAGATTTACACTGATAAACATGGATTATTTTGTTGTTTTTTCCAAATCCCAACGCCCAAATCGCAAATCTTAATTTCACCGTAGAGACACAGAGATTTATGTAAGAGGGATTTCTCTCCTCAAATCGCGGTTGGGAAGCCGCTCCTACATTTATATCTGTATGAGGGATTTCCCAATCCCAAGATAAAAGTATAATTTAGGTCTCTCCCCAACAACCCCCACAATTGAATTTCAAACCCTTTCGGATTTGGGACTTAGCATTTCTCAAAACTTGACAATTATAAAGCCCATATTATAATAACCCTATTAATTCATACAATTATAAGGAGGAAGAATGAAAAACATCATACTGATTTTAATATTAACTTCACTAACTAATATCAATCTTTACTCATTAAACAACTCAGAAATAATTGAAGAAAAATACGGACCTAATCACGCGTCTTTTAACTCTGAAGAAAGATTTAATAAACTGTACTTCAAAAAGAACGAAGCATTTAAAGCAAGCAGAGGTACTAAATGGAATTCTTATTCCCTATCTGGCGGAGAGATGACTTCCATCGCAATAGACCCCAACAATCCGCAGATAGTATATGTGGGAACGCGTGACGCGGGTGTATATAAAACCATAGATGGAGGTACGTCATGGACTCCTACCCGTAATGGACTAAGTTTCTATCCTATAAGAAGTATTACAGTCGATCCAAACAATTCAGGGATTTTATACGCGGGCACAGATTACGACGGTATCTGGAAATCCGTTGATAGTGGTTCTACATGGTTTAAATCGAGTAATGGACTCGATGAGAGCCTAATCGCGTTTAATATTATATTCGACCCACAAAATACAGATATTCTTTATACGGGTTTAGCGGGAGGAATAGCTCTTGTTATTGGAAATATTTATAAATCGACCGATGGCGGGGCAAATTGGGAACTGAGCGATGAAGGATTAACATCAGAATCAGAAGACTATAAGAATGGAGTTTTTTCTATAACTTTAAACCCGGAAAATTCAGCAATACTTTACGCGGGGACTAATTACGATGGAGTTTTCATGTCAACTGACAGCGGAAAAACGTGGAACGCGATTAACGATAGTTTACCCTATTTATCATATCCGGATTACTTACAATCCGTATACGCTATTACAACAAACCCTCATAAATCCAATCGCCCATACGCATTAATCGAGGGGATAGAAGGAGGTTATTACACTTTTAACATCGATAATTACTGGGAGAAAATCAATCAGGGATTTTCGCTCAGTACTAGCGGTATTAGTTCCGATTTACTTTTCCATCCCACAGATTCTTTAACTCTTTACAGTACAGGTTTATCGGGATTTTACAAAAGCGTAGACGGGGGAGTTAACTGGGACGATAAACAAGCTGGTATCGAACGAATAGCTTGTTATAATGAATGTCCTGACACTGTCTATGGTACAGTTTCCCAGAATTTATCAGTCGCCGGCGGAGTTTATAAATCCATCAATCAAGGAGAAACCTGGGATGAATCTTCAAATGGCATTACCGCAAGAGCAATCAGAAGCGTTGCCATAGACCCCCAAAATATCAATAGAATATACGCGGGAACTGGAGAGGGATATTTCTATTATTCACATGATGGTGGTGTAAACTGGAACCATGAAAGCTTCATCGGCTCTGAGATATATGATATAAAAGTAGATCATGAGAATTCCCAAAATATCTATTTGGCAATGTTCGGAGGATTTTACAAATCCTCCGATACCGGAAAAACTTTCACAGAAATAGACGCAATTTCTAACCCTTTATGTATCGATATTGCGCCTTCTCTTTCGAGTGTTTTATTCGTCGGAGGTTCCTCTGGAAACGGAATATACAAAACTACTAATAACGGAACTTCCTGGTTTAGCAAGAATAGTAACCTTCCGGAATTCGGTGGAAATATTTGTCCGATTTTATCGATTACCATAGATCCAAACGATACTTCGATCATCTGGGCAGGGACCCAATACGGAGGGGGTATTGTAAAATCCTCGAATGGAGGAAATGATTGGGTCAACAAAGGTTTAACCGACGAAAATTTCGTCGATTGTATTGCAATTAATCCTGAGAACAGCAATAAAATTTTAGTCGGAGCGGGATATTCCTCCGGTAATATATACAAATCTACCGACGGTGGCGAAAATTGGGTAAAAAAAGATTCATCTATTGCATTTGTTTATGAAATTAAGTATGACCCCCGAGACCCGCAAATCGTCTATGCTGCTACTGAAGGTTACGGTGTGTTGCGCTCAATAGACGGCGGTGAGACCTGGAATGACTATAGCTCTGGAATCTTTTATCCGCTTGTTTATTCTCTGGATATTGCGGAGGGAGACAGTACTCTTCTTATCGCGGGTAGCTACGGTTCAGGTATTTACTATATTCATCCCGAACTTTCAGGAATAAACGAACAAAAAGAAACCGAATTTTTTGTCTCCCCTAAATCAACACTCGAACTCTCCGAAAGCACAACACTTATCACATTCAACTTACCTAAAACAGGTATAGCATCTTTAAAATTATACGATATTATGGGAAGAGAAACCGCGGATATTTTAAACGAACAAAGACCCGCGGGAAGAAACGAGGTAACCTGGAACAGCAAACAAATACCTGCCGGTATATACTTTTATAATTTAAAATTTGAAGGGATATACGAAACCCAAAAAGTTACTTTTATAAAATAGCCAGATACTATATTAATAAAAAATCAGGAGACGATATTATTATCGCACTCGAACTAGACAATTCGACTCCAGAAGAAAAGCTTGAAAATCTAATCGAGGTTATGGAGAAGTATAATTATTGGGATTAAAGGAAGCGAGCATTCCAGGATTAGTAGAACACCAGATAGTCGAGTGAGGATTAAGGATTAGCTGTAAAGCTACGAAGTAAAGCAAGGATTACGTAAAAAACACTTACCACTTAATCCATAATCCCTGAATTTCTAACGTGCACTTCTTCTAATCCCATCAATTTTCTCTGTGCCCTCCGTGTCTTTGTGTGAGAATAATTTGGTGTTGTGGGATGGGTTTTAAACAACAAAATATTTTTTTTCTTTGTGGGCTTTGTGTTCTTCGTGGTTCAAAAAATCTTTATTCGATAACCTGTATCAACATTCTCCTCGAGCGGGGACCGTCAAATTCACAGAAAAAGATTCCCTGCCATCTTCCGAGGTCTATATCACCGTTTGTAATCGGAATAAAATCTGAACTCCCTATAATAGAAGCCTTAATATGGCTGTCAGCGTTGCCTTCCGCGTGTGAATATCCCGCTCCGGCAGGAATTACATCCGAAAGTTTATTTAAAATATCACTTTTAACAGAAGGATCGTAATTTTCGTTTATTGTTACAGCTGCTGTTGTGTGAGGCACATAAAGATGCACATACCCTTCCTTTACCCCACTTTTTTTTACAGCATTACTTACTTCTCCGGTTACATCTACAAATTCATTTCTTTTATTTGTCGAAACTGAAATTTCTTTTTTAATCTTTACTCCCATTAATTCCTCCTTTTAATCCAGAAGATTTATTTCTTACCAACAGGTAAAATATATAAAGGCGTTTCTTCTTCCTTCATACCAATAACATCTTTAACTTTATCATCCATAAAAGCCCCTACAACAACAGTGCCGAGTCCTAAAGCTTCTGCCTGTAAATAAACATTTTGAGCGGCATGCCCTGCTTCCATGTATGTATATCTTATACCCCTTTCACCATATTTCTTTGTTATTCTGTCGTAAACTCCCGCAAAAACAATAGAAATAGCACCATTTTTTACACAGGATTGACCCAACGCGGCAAGAGAAAGGTCGTTTCTATAATCTCCCTCTATAAGCTTAGTAATGGCATGATTAAATGGGTCGTATCTATAAATACCGTCTTCAAGTGAAGATACATTACCAACGACAATAAAAACTTCGAGAGGGAAAAGCGCTCCGGCAGAAGGAGCCGCTCTAAATTTTTTCTCTTTATCAGTAATGCCCTCTGCTGCCCAGAGAAGTTGTGAAATTTCCTCTAACTCCAGAGATTTATCGAGATAGCTTCTAACCGACCTTCTATTTGATATGGATTCTTCAACCGACATTTTACTTTCATATCGAGGTTCGGGTAAAATTACTTTTTCCTTTTCATCGGCCATTCTCTCACCTCCCGCGGCGTTTAATAAAGTTATATTGAAAAAAGAAAAACCAATTAAAAATACTATAAATCTTAATAAAATTTTCATCCATTCCTCCCTTCAAGCCTAAAATAATTATTGTTGCAAGATACAATTCACTCTGCTATACTAATTAATAATAAAAGAAAACAACATATTAAGCAAGATCTTTTTGTTAAAGAAAATTATAAAAAAAACATTATATAATTACTCTTGATAAGATAATACACTATAAAAAGCTTGACAAATCAGCATTTTTACTTAAAATTGGTTTATGAAAATAAAGCTTTTGGGTACAAGAGGTTCGATACCAACCCCCGGTAGAGATACAGTCAAATACGGCGGCAACACAACATGTATAGATTTAACATTAAATAGTGGCGAAAAGATTATCATTGACGCGGGTTCCGGGATAAGGATTCTTTCGGAAGAAATATTATCCCAAAAAATAAATCATATTAATTTATTCCTTACTCATTCTCACTGGGACCATATTCAGGGGTTTCCGTTTTTTATCCCTATCTATATTCCGGGTTTTTCAATAAAAATATTTGCCGCGTCTCCTACATATGAAAGACTATTAGACATATTAAAGGGGCAAATGAATTCTCTTTATTATCCGGTTCCTTTTAAACAAATAGGAGCTAAAATAGAATTTGAGAAAATAAGGAAAAAAGGTATTTTAATCGACGGAGTAAAAATAAGTTCGATACAAACAAACCATCCTCTTGAAACCCATGCTTTCAGATTTGATGAAAACGGAAAAAGTTTAGTCTTTATGAGTGACAACGAATTAGACCATCAGGATATCGCAACCGTACCTTATGAAGACCATTTAAACTTTATAAAGGATTCTGACGTTCTAATTCACGACGCTCAATATGAAAAAAAAGAAATGGAGAAACATAAAAGCTGGGGACATTCTTCATGGGAGCAAACTGTAGAATTCGCGAAAGAGGGAAATATAAAAACTCTATATCTAACCCATTACGATCCAACAAGGAAGGATAAACAAATAGATAAAATAGTCAAAAAAGCTAATAAATTAGCTGGAAAGGGATTAAAGGTTAAAGGCGCCCGTGAGGACATTGAATTTGATTTATAAAAAACTTTTAAAATAAATTTTTATGGAAATTTTATTAGCAGATGATGATGATAAAATTCTAAAGTCACTAAAAAATATTCTTTCTCTACAAGGACATAAATGTAAAGCAACTTCAAACGGATACGAAGCAGTAGCCGAATATAAAAAAAACACTTTTGATTGCGTTTTACTCGACATCGAAATGCCTAAGATGAACGGTATTGAAGCAGCAAAAGCACTGTTAAATATCAATCCCGATGTTTCTGTAGTAATGGTTACAGCATTTAAAAGTTTAGATATAATAAGAAGTACGATGCGGGCAGGAGTATTCGACTATCTTGTTAAGCCCGTCTTTCCGGAAGAAATCGGAAGAGTTCTCGAAAAAGTTAAGGAAAGGAATTTTCTACTAAAAATAAAAAGAGAGTACCAATCTGAATTAGAGAAAAAAGTTAAAGAACAGCGTGACAAACTCGAAGAAAAAATGCTGGACACCATAACTTCTCTAGTCAGAGCACTAGAGGCAAAAGATCCATATCAGCAAGGACATTCAAAACAGGTTAAGGAAATATCTCTTTTAATAGCTGATGTATTGGGATACACAAAAAAAGAAAAAGATATATTAGGATACGCAGCCCTGGTACACGATATTGGAAAAGTTGGAATACCGGATGCTATCTTAATGAAACCAAAATATCTAACGAAAAAAGAATACAGCGTAATGAAAAAACATCCTGAGATAGGTGATTCGATACTCAGTCCGGCGATAAGAAATAAGAAAATCTTAAATTGTGTTCTTCATCATCATGAACGCTACGATGGCAAAGGGTTTCCTGACAAATTAAAGGGAAAGAAAATACCTGAATCCGCAAGAATTCTTGCGGTAGCAGATTCCGTAAGCGCTATGATTTCAAAAAGACCATACAGAAAGGGATTGGACCAAAAAGCTATCTTAAAAGAAGTAAAAGAAAATTCCGGCACTCAGTTCGACCCGGAATTAGCGGAAATTTGCTTAAAACTAATAAGAGAAGGAAAAATCAAGTAACAAAAACAATTTGGAGCACAAAGAGCACAAAGCCAACAACACACAACCCCATTTTTTTTGTTGTTTTAACTAAAACTTAAAACCGAAGACCTAAAACCTAAATTACCACAGAGTACACCCTGGTACGGTCGCTTTCTCCCTACCGGGCAAGCAGAGAAAACAAAAACACACAGAGAACACAAAGTTTTTATTTTATTCTAACTTCTTACTTCCAACTACTAACTTCTTTATTTAAAACTATTTTACTGATTCCAAGAATCTCAACTATGCGTCGTCGTAATCCGCATCGAGGAACTCGATAGATATGTCTTCCCCTTTTACAGAAAAGTCACCACCTATTCTTTTAATCGTTTTATTTATGGCAAAGAAAGGCAATATATCGATCTTAATAGAGAGTTTTTGAAAATCATCGACAGATAATTGAGCAAAAGAAGGAGAACTAATATTAATAACACAACCTTTCTGCGTAGAACTAATTGACAAATTATAACCAAGATCACCACAAGACTCTATTAAAGTATCCAAAACAAAACTAAGTTTTTTTCTGTCCGATTCAACCAAACAGGTAACATCATTTTCTACGTCATATTTATCTTTTAAAAATTTCCCGATATCGATCTTCTCTAAATTTAAATCTCTTAACTTTAAAAATGACTCATAAATTGCCTGTAACTCTTCTGTTTCTTCTCTTAAATCATTTAGGACATCTTCCTCGACTAAACCACGAAGAGCGACAACAAATTGCTGTATACCCCGGACCTTATGATCGATTGTCGAAAGCAATTCTACAGTAACAACTTTATTAAACTTTTCCATCTCCATTGCATCCATTTAAAACAAATATACGAAAAAAACCCAATATGTCAATAGTTGAATTTATAGAAAAACCTAATATTATTTTATATTCTTCCTTAAATTCTTAGATTCATGAAAAAGTCTTTCTACTTTTTTTCTGTAATTTTCATCAAACTCTCTACCCCTTCTTTTCATAACCTTAGCCGCTGTCTCTATTGCTTTATCCAACCTATATTCTTCGATACTATCCCCCCACCAGCTAAAAGGAGGTACATATTTGGGAGGGTATCCCCTTCCAAATATATTACAAAATGGCTCAACAATGGTACCTGTATTAAAAGTAGTATTAATAGCAGCTTTCGAGTGATCTCCAATTATAGTACCAAGAAATTGCATACCTGTTTCGTAACGTTTTCCCTCTAAAATTACGCTAACTTTACTATAATTATTTTTTAAATCGGAATTGGTTGTCCCTGCTCCTAAATTTACCCATTCACCGACAAAAGCATGACCAAGAAAACCTAAATGCTGTTTGTTTGAATAACCCTGGAATATACTTCCCTCGATTTCACCTGAAATCTTAACAACATCGCCAATCGCAACGATATCCAAAAGGCTACCCGGTTTTACTTTTGATTTTCTGCCTATATAAGCAGGACCTATAATGCAACAATGACTTTGTATAATCGCACCATCTTCAATCCAAATCGGAGCATCTTCCGCATTCAAATCAACGCCCTCCCCAAGCTTCACTCCTTTGCCTATATAAACATTTTTCTTATTTTTTATATGAACAAAATCCTCATCGATTGGGCTCAAAATTTTACCTAAAGACGGATCCTCACACAAATCCGCATTTAACCTATCCGGTAAATCCGCGATAACATCCCATATATAATTATACATAGGCATTTCCTTAGTAACTACATCAAACCCATCAAAATTTTTACCTTCAATAATTTTATTACCCCTGTAGCCAAGAACATCTCCATCTTTATTAACAATACACGCACCTGTTTCCAAATCCTCAAAAGAGCTAAAATCCTTTAACCTCGCATTCAAGAAAAGCGTATCATCTTCCACTTTAAAGTCGCCACCGTAAAGTTCTCTTGTAGAATAAGATAAAGGATTG
>Ga0307421_1000311_pt1 | contig 32016 bp, 32 predicted proteins | sample SalMarWE160270MG_FD_202163 | JGI IMG/M metagenome (GOLD analysis project Ga0307421, IMG submission 202163) | Salt marsh sediment microbial communities from the Plum Island Ecosystem LTER, Massachusetts, United States - WE1602-70 | ecosystem: Environmental > Aquatic > Marine > Intertidal zone >... | reverse complement strand
CACTCAAGATCCCATAAGTGGCGCCCAGGTATATGCGGATAATGTCGCGATATATGACCAGCAAGAGCGCGATAATTGCTACTACGATTGATGCTACGGTCATCTCTCTTCTTGCTCAAGTAGGTTGCGATTTGTTGGCTCACCTACTGAAAACCTAGCTCACAGCTCATTATATCTTAACTAATCCCAGCAATCTAGCCTCATAAAGTTCTTTTTTCGTTGCCCGCTTAACAGTTCATCGGAATGTGGGATTAGGTTAGAACCCAAGGTTTACAGATGTCGCTGTTCTTCTGTTCAGGCATCTCAGAAACAGAGACAAGTCTGCCGGCTGTCTTCTATACTGGAACGTGGGTGTCTCCCAAAAGTGTGGTCAGTTAACTGTTCAGTCGGAAGGATGTTCCTTCACTGGACTAGTGAAAATATAGCTCGGCTTACTCAAGCTTTTCGGCTGACAGAGTTCCCTGAAAGCGGATAGCCCCCCATTACTGAGGTGCTATCCACTACAATCTGCGTACTTCGGCACCGGGAGAGATACTGAACATCTGACTGAATGACTAAACGAACGAATAAAATGAACGATAGACTGACCGCCTGTTTGGCCACCAGGGCTCAGCAGACTCCGACTGAACACCGTACTTGGTCTAGCTCCCCGACACTGGCTATGATCGATTCCTGGTCGTATTGACATTCCCTTTCGTGGGCACTACAATATTAGCAGAGAGCAAGATGCCATATGTGAGGGCGAAGCGCAGAGGTCAAAAGGTATACTACTACCTCGTGGAAAGCAAACGCGAGGGAAACAAGGTAAGACAGCGAATTATCCGTTACCTCGGCACTAAGCCACCGACGGAAGAGGAGCTAGAAAATATACTTAAGGAGGTTAACCGATGAAAAGAATAAGTCAACCACCGGCGAGGAAAAGAATGAAAGTAGAGGAACTAATAGGCGCGAACACTCTACGACATCTGGTAATACACAATAAGCTAGGCAATGAAAAAGACCTCTTGCTTCGTCACCCAAATTTCGTAGCTAAATCAAAAGACCCTAGCTTTGAGCCACCACCTCTTGCGTGTGAAGCAAGCGCTCTAACCAACTGAGCTAACCGCCCGATAAACATACCTATTTTAGCCCCGATATTCGGCTTTGTAAAGGTTGGCTTTGGCTCTGCCATATTCCATTGAGCTTGTCGGTTCTGGGTGCTATAATAGGGCACTTATGATTCCAGAGATAGCGGGTTAGCCATGGTTGATTTGGATGACCTCCTGATTTACCGACAGCTTGATGCCTCGGGGATGCTTGACCACCTTCATCAGTTTCCCGAGCAATGCCAGTTGGCCTGGGAAAAGGCCTTGAAGTTTGACCTGCCGCCGGAATACAGCCCGGTGGACAAGGTTGTTATCCTGGGGATGGGCGGTTCGGCTATTGGCGGTGACATAGCCCGCCGCTTGGCCATGGCGGAAAGCAGGGTGCCGGTCTGGGTGCACCGGGACTACGGCTTGCCCCTATTTGTTGACAAGAACACCCTGGTAATTGTCTCAAGTTATTCGGGAAATACCGAGGAGACTCTATCCGCCTTCACCGCATCACTCCAGACCCCGGCCAAAAAGCTGGCCATCACCGCCGGCGGCAGGCTGAAACAGCTGGCGGAAAAAGAGGGTGTCCCTGTCTTTAGCATAGATTACCAGGCGCCTCCCCGCGCCGCCTTTCCCCACAGCTTTGTCCCCCTGGTGGGCATCTTTCAGAAGCTGGGCCTGCTCGGTGACAAGTCAGCCGATATGCAGCAGGCGCTAAAGATTTTAAAACAACTGTCCCAGGACCTGGCGGAAACCAGGTCTATCGCCGATAACCCGGCCAAGCAGCTGGCGGCCAGGATGAAGGGGCGACTGCCGGTAATCTATAGTGGTGAGATACTTTCGGAGGTGGGGCGGCGTTGGAAAAACCAGCTTAACGAGAACAGCAAGGCCTGGGCCTTCTTTGAGGTTTTCCCCGAGCTAAATCATAATGCCGTGATGGGCTATGATTTCCCCGTTGAGGTAAAGGAGAGGGTATTTGTGGTTCTGCTGCATTCCGCTCTTTTAAGCCCCCGGGGCCAGCTCCACTGTGAGGCCGCGGCTAAACTGCTGGACGGGTCGGCAATCGGCCATGAGGTGGTGGAGGTGGCGGGGACAACAGCCCTGCCGCAGATGATGAGCCTGGTTCTTTTTGGGGATTACGTCAGCTTTTACCTGGCGATGTTGAACGAAACCGACCCCACGCCGCTAGCCGCTGTGGATTTTGTTAAGAGCTACCTGGCCCGGTTTAACTCTACCAGCAGTTGACATAAAAAGGCCAAAACGTTGGACCCGTATATTTATCAGAGCGGCGAGCTGAGCTTCAACCTGCGTTTGAAGAAAGTGGCCGGTAAGTGGTCTTCCTATCTGGTTGACTTTCCTTCGGCTTTTCACAACGGCCACTGGGAAAACAGCATCGTTAGAGGCGAGTACTTTCAACCGCAGGGGCAGGGCTCCGTACCGCTGGTTATCCTGCTTCACGGCATGGGAGACCACAGCGTAATTCCCTGCAAGCTACTGGCTAAATCTCTAGCCAGTAACGGCACCGCCTGCCTGGTTCTATACCTCTTCTTACACTCAAGCCGCCTGACGGAAGACATGAAAGGGCGGTATCCCGTCTTTAACTCTGAGGAATGGTTCCAGATATACCAGACTTCGGTGATTGAAGTGCGCCAGGTGATTGATTGGGCGGGTGGACGGGCGGAGATAGATGGGGGGAAGATAGCGGTGGTGGGGATAAGCTTTGGGGGGTTTATATCGGCCATAGCTATGGGGATAGACCAGCGCGTTGGCGCCGGCGTGTTTATCGTATCGGCTGGTAACAGCGAAAAGATTAACCATATGAGCCAGATCAGTACCATCATCAAGGATTACCGGCGCACCGAGGCGGAATACCAGAGCATTCAGCAGTCTTATAAGCAATACCTTGCCGAAGTGGCCGAAAAGGGGGTTGAATACGTCACCCCCGCCCGGAAGGGTTTCCTCATCGACCCGATGACCTATGCCCATAGACTGCGCAGACGCCCCCTGTTAATGATTAACGCCCGCTGGGACGAGGCTATTTCCGCCGACGCCGCCCTCGATTTCTGGAGGGCATGCGGCCGGCCGGATATAATGTGGCTCCCGGCTACCCACGCTACCATCTGGTTGTGGTATCCTCTTATCAGCCGGAAAATCGCCGGTTTTTTCAAGGCGAGTTTTAATCAAGAAGATACACCCAAAACATTAAGAGGAGGAGGTGAGCGGTAATGCCCAGACTGGTAATGAGGAGGGCAAAGCAAAAGGTGGGGCTTGCTCCCGGGACCCTTGTCTATGTGGGGGATAAGAAGATTGAAAAGGTAAGGATTAGAATTATCGACTACGACGAAACGCAACTTACAGAGAAGGAAGTAAAAAAAGTTGAGGAATGTTTTCCCTTTAAGGAAAAGCCTACTATCAGCTGGATAAACATAGACGGTCTCCACGACGTGGAGGTGGTGGAAAAAATAGGGAAAAAATTCGGCCTGCATCCTCTTATAATGGAGGATATTGTTCATGCCGTACAGCGTCCCAAATTAGAGGACTTCGGGGATCACATCTTTATCGTTTTGAAGATGCTTTACTATAACAAGGAGAAGGGTGAGTTAGAATCGGAGCAGGTCAGCCTGATATTCGGCGAAAATTTCGTTATTTCCTTCCAGGAGCGCGCGGGCGATATTTTCGAGCCCTTGAGAGAGAGAATTAGAAACAGCAAGGGTCGGGTGAGGAAGGCGGGGGCCGATTATCTTGCCTACGCCTTACTTGACAGCATCGTTGATAACTATTTCGTGATTCTGGAGCAGCTTGGGGAAAAGATAGAGGAGACCGAACAGGAGCTGGCCACGGATCCGGATATAGCCACATTACAGACTATCCGCGCCTTCAAGAAAGAGATGATATTTTTGCGGAAGTCTATCTGGCCGCTGCGGGAGGTGGTCAATTCACTGGAGAGGGGTGAATCGTCGCTTATTCACGAATCGACGGGCATATATCTCCGGGACGTTTATGACCACACCATCCAGATTATTGATACCGTGGAGAGTTACCGGGACATGCTTTCCGGTATGCTTGATGTTTATCTTTCCATCATCAGCAACAAGATGAACGAAGTGATGAAGGTGCTGACCATCTTCGCCGCCATATTTATACCGCTTACCTTTGTCGCCGGCATTTACGGCATGAATTTTAGCTTTATGCCGGAGCTGGGGTGGCAGTGGGGTTACTTTGCCGCTTTACTGGTGATGGCAGTTGTCGCCGTCGTCTTAATAGCCTATTTCAAGAGAAAGCGGTGGCTCTAAACGCCTGCGCGGCGTTACTGCTTACAGCTTTACCACTTTGACAGAGTAAACGTCGTCTAGGGCCAGCATCTTCTGGCGCTGTTTTTCGGGCAGGGGTTCGTCCAGGGCCAGTATCATAAGGGCCTGCCCCCGCGGCTTGAGGCGGCTCAAGTGCATGAAGCTGATGTTTATATCGGCTTCCCCGGTTATTTGGCCGGAGGAGCCGATGAGGCCGGGGCGGTCGAGGTGGTCGCAGAACAGGAAGTAGCCGCCGGTAGGGACAATATCAATCCAGTAGTTATCGACCCGGACGATGTGTACTTGCCCGCGCATTACCGTTCCGGCGACGGTGGTGACCCCCTTGCTGGTGGTGGCTTCTACCGTAATCAGGCTGGCATAGTTCTCACTCTCAGCCTCTTCCTGCTCTACCACCGCCAGGCCGCGCTTTTTAGCTACGATATCGGCGTTGACCAGGTTAACGCGTTCTTCGCTTACCTGCTCCAGCAGTCCGCCCAGGGCGGCGGCTTTGAGGGCCTTGGTATCATATTCGGCAATATCGCCGTTATATTTGATCTGGATGGCGCTCACCTGCCCCTCAACCAGCTGGCTGACCAGCTTGCCCACGGCGGCGGCTACGTTGATAAAAGGCGCCAGCGCCGAAAGCATCTCCGCCGGGATGAAGGGGGCGTTGACCGCGTATTTGGCCGGGTGTCCCTTAAAGACATCGACAATCTGCTCGGCGACGTCCCGGGCGGCCATGACCTGAGCTTCGGTGGTGGAGGCGCCCAGGTGGGGGGTAACAATGATATTATCGCTTTCGAAAAGGACGCTTTCCGTGGTGGGTTCGGTGGGGAATACGTCTATGGCGGCGCCGGCTACCCGTTTTTCTTTGACCGCCCTGGCCAGAGCTTCTTCGTCGATGAGGGCGCCGCGGGCGCAGTTGATGATTCTGACGGTGGGTTTAACCATGGCCAGCTCTTTCTCGCCAATCATTGCCTTGGTTTTGGCGGTTAATGGGGCGTGCAGGGTGATGAAATCGGCTTCTTTGAATAGCTGTTTTATCGGCACCAGCTCTACCTGCAGGTTGCGGGCGTGTTCCTCCGAGATAAAGGGGTCGTTGGCGATTAGCTTCATTTCCAGGCCCCGGGCGCGCCGGGCTACCTCTGAGCCGACATTGCCCAGACCGAGAATGCCCAGTGTCTTGTTTCTCACCTCGGTGCCCATGAAGTCGCTGCGTTTCCAGGCGCCGGATTTGAGCGAGGCGTTGGCCTGGGGGATATGGCGGGCCAGGGCTAGGAGGAGGGCAATAGTGTGTTCGGCGGCGGAGATGGTGTTGCCGGTGGGGGCGTTAACCACCACGATGCCCCGCCGGGTGGCTTCTTCAATATCAACGTTGTCCACGCCGACACCCGCCCGCCCGATAATCTGCAGCTTTTTGCCGGCGGCTATTACCTCGGCGGTGACCTTGGTCTGGCTGCGCACCATCAGGGCTTCATAGTCGCCGATTATGGATATTAATTCTTCGGTTTTTAGCCCGGTTTTAACATCAACTTTAGCGTGCTGGTGTAGAATTTCTATCCCTTTTTCGGAGATGGGGTCGGCGATTAGGACCTTCATGTTTAGTTACTCCTTAAAACCCGCCTGGGGCAGTACCTTCTTTATGGCGGCTATTACCTCTTTAACGTCGTCCTCGGTGGCCCAGCCCAGGTGACCGATGCGGAATATATGCCCGTCCAGTTTCTGCTGGCCGCCGGCCAGTACTACATCGTGCTCCTCCCGCAGAATCTTGAGCATCTTCTTGGTATCCAGCCCGCCCGAGCCGGCGACGGAGGTAACGGTGTTGGAGGCATGGCTTTCTTCGGCAAAGGGGGACAGCCCCAGCGATTTTATGCCCTCCCGGGCGGTTTTGCCCATCCGGGCGTGGCGGGCGAAGACATTGGCCATACCCTCTTTAAGTATCATATCCAGTGCCACCTCCAGGGCGAAAAATACCGAGACGACCGGCGTCCAGGGTGTTTGCCCCTTTTCCAGGTAGCTCCTGGCCTTGGCAAAGTCCCAGTAAAAGCGGGGCATTTTGGCTTTCTGGTTGGCCTGCCACCCCTCCTGGCTGACGCTGACCATAGCCAGCCCGGGGGGAACCATCCACCCCTTCTGGGAACCGGTGACAGTAACATCGCAGTGCCACTTATCTACCGGCAGGTCAATTGAACCCAGGCTGCTGATGGCATCGACCACCAGCAGTTTACCGGCTTCCTTGACTACCGAGCTTATAGAGCCTAGGTCGTTGGTGACGCCGGTGGAGGTTTCGTTGTGGGTGACCAGCACCGTTTTTATGGCCGGGTCGCTTTTAAGCGCTTTGCGCACGGCGTCGGGGTCGGCGGCTTTGCCCCATTCGAAGTTGAGGGGGATTATCTCGGCGCCGAATTCTTTGGAAATAGCGGCGAAGCGGTCGCCAAAGACGCCGATGGATACCGAAAGCACCTTATCCCCGGGGGACATGGTGTTTACCGCCGCTGCCTCCAGGCCCCCGGTGCCAGAACCGGAGAGCAGAAAAACATCATTCTTGGTCTGGAATAGCTGCTTTAGTTTTTCGGTGACGTTGTTTAGTGTCTGGGCGAACTCCGGCCCGCGGTGATTTATCATCTGGAGGCCCATTGCCTGCAGCACTTCCTCGGGGCAGGGGGTAGGTCCTGGAACGCGTAGCTGTTTCATTTTTCTCCTCTGTGGCCTGGTATTGTGTAATATTAAATATTAGCACGTAGGCTGGGAATAAATCAATTTCACCGCCCTACAGTATTGACATAATGTTAGCGACTGCAAGTCCTCTTCAAGAATACACTCCGCCTTATTGCCAAACCGGAGTTGTGAAGATAATCTTGTTATTCTTTGATGCCCGCCAGATTCTTGGCCAGCTTTTTCTTTGACTCAATATCGGCGTTCCGCAGAATGGTCATCCGGTGGGTCTCCGGTGAGCCGGCGCCGTGAATGTTGGAGACAATGTCTCTACTTTCAAAGGCCAGTTTTTCGATGAGCCGGAAGATACGCACCCGGTCCTCTGTGGATACGCCGTCAACTCCTTTGAGGTATTTGGTCAGCAGGGGACCGATATCCGGGTTGGCGAAGTCCTTGTCCGAGGGCAGGTCGGTGGTCATGCCGCCGGCAATCTCTATCATAAGACGGATTACCTCGGCCAGCTCCTTGCCTTCATATAGCTTGGAGGTATTGGATAGCACCGGGTCGACGGTGTAAATGCCGGAGGGGGTCTCGGTTGACTCCACCGAGGCGGCGATGGAACAGCCGTAGATGGCCTCGGTTACTTTTAGCATCTCGGCTAACTTGTTCCGTATGTGGGATATCTTGGGCAGGCCGTTGTAGTCGGCGGCGGTGGCAGCAGCGCCGACGAGCACATCACCAACACCGCACTTACAGCCGCCGTGGGAGTGGCGGTGGTAGTTGCCGAAGTTCCGCACCATGTTGCCGGCATACTCGTGTTCCCCACACAGGAAGACGTGCTTCCAGGGAATGAAGACATCTTTGAAGAGGATCATGGGCGAGAACTTGCTGAACTTGGCGTTGCCTAGGTCGCAGCCCTGGAGGGGTTGGGCTTCCATTGTGCCCCGTCCGTAGACATGGATGAGGCCTTCGGCGTCATTGGGAACGGCAAAGCAGACGGCATAGTCCTTATCCGCCTCGCGCATTTCACGGGTGGGCACAATCAGCCCCCAGTGCGCGCACATGGAGCCGGTCTGGTGTATTTTAGCGCCCCTGACCGTGATACCGTCCTTGTTCCGGTCGACCACGTGCAGGTACATGTCCGGGTCTTTCTGTTCCGAGGGTCGCTGTGACCTGTCTCCTTTAACGTCGGTGACCCCGCTGAAGATCACAAGGTCGTCCTTCTGGACGAACTTAACGAACTCCTGCAGCCGGGGCCAGTACTCCGTGCCGTGTTTCTGGTCGCAGTTATAGGATTCTATGCCGATGGCGTTTATAGCGTCCATGCCGGTACAGCGCATGTAGCAACCGCCAGTCCTCTGGGACAGGAATTTAAGCATTCTTACCTTGGTTAACAGGTCGTCCGGGCTTGTATAAAAGGCGACGAAGCGGCTGACCTCTTCGCCGGTAAGGTTAGATTTGGTTACCAGGAACTTTTTACCCTCCGGGTCGTTTTCCATCTCGTAGGTCAGGGCCACCGCGGCGGCCATGTGCTTTATCAGCGGGTGCTGATAAGCTTTTTCTACCTTTTCTCCTAAAATATAGGTGGTGGGGTGAAGGTCTTTTAGCGATTCATAGTATTGCTCAGCTGTTTTAAGCGCCATTACTCTTTTCTATCCTCCTTGAAACAAGTCAGGTTAAACCAGAATCAGACCTGATAAGTTTAGCATGTAGCCAGACCGGTTGTAAAATTTTGGGAAAGGGAGATTTGAGTTTGCCAGTTTGACTTAACCCCTGGTAATTGTGTAATATTGCAGTTGCCGTTATGAAGCTGTACGAGTTTGAAGGCAACGATTTGCTCCGCCGTGAGGGCATACCTGTCCTTGATTACATCCTGGCAGCTACTCCTGAGAAAGCGCGGGCAGGGGCGGAGGCACTGGGGCTGCCGGTGGTGGTGAAGGCCCAGGTGCTGACCGGGGGGCGCTGGCTGGCGGGAGGAGTACAGACTGCCCATTCCCTGGATGAGGTAGAGGAGGCTAGCCGCCGCATACTGGGTTTGTCAATCAGGGGCTGGCCGGTGCCGCAGGTAATGATTGCTCCCAGGGTGGAGAGAGTCCGGGAGTTCTATCTGGCGGTCACTGTAGATGAATATCATGGCACCCCGGTGGCTATTATCAGCCCGGCTGGCGGTGTTTCGGTTGACTTGTTAGCTAGGGAGCGCCCTGAGGAAGTCGTTTCCCGCTACATTTCTATTAACCAGGGGCTCCTTCCCTCCGAGGCTAGGCTAATGTGCCGGGGGGTGGGTTTACAGGGGGCTGAGATGGCCCGGGTGGCTAATATGCTCTGTGCACTGTACAACGTTTTTCGTAAGTATGACGCACTGGTTGCCGAAATCAACCCGCTGGCTCTGACCGCAAGGGGTGATTATCTGGCTCTGGATGCTAAAATTGAAATTGACGACGATAGTCTCTACCGCCACCCTGAACTCACTTTGAGTCTGGATGGCCGCATTCCTAACCCCCTGGAGCGGAGGGGTCGCGAGATTGGGGTTAGCTATATTGAGCTTGACGGGGATATAGCCATCATCGCCAGTGGTGCCGGTCTGGGTATGGCCAGTATGGATATCGTCAGCCGCCGGCTGCGCCCGGCCAACTTTCTGGAAACGGGCGGAGCTATTACTGCTGAACTCCTCTACAATGTTATGGACCTGGTTTTGCAAAAGGAAGGAATAAAGGCGGTGTTTATCAATGTCTACGGGGGAATTAACCCCATCCACGAAGGCGCCGAGGGGGTTGTCAAATATATGAAGGAGCACCAGGTTAAAATACCGGTGGTGGCTAAAGCCCTGGGTAATCATCAGGAGGAGACCTGGGAGATTTTCCGTAATAATGGTGTCCATGTGGTCAACGATGTCTCTACGGAGGAGGGGGTGGAGCAGCTCGCCCGCCTGCTGGAGGGTGGCCAGTGAGCATCTTGCTTAACCGCGATACCAAGGTATTGGTGCAGGGCATTACCGGCCGGATAGGGCGGGTCCAGACCAAGTGGATGCTGGATTACGGCACCAACATTGTGGCCGGTGTCACCCCGGGTAAGGGGGGTGAGGAGGTGGAGGGTGTTCCGGTTTATGACACCGTCGCTGAGGCGGTTGCCGAGCAGGGGGCGGAAGCTTCGGTATTTTTTATACCGCCGAAGGCGTTCAAGGATGCCGCCCGGGAGAATATTGACGCTGGCATCAGCCTGATGGCGGTCATTACCGAGCACATACCGGTCCACGATGTCATGGAAATCAGGGAGTATGCCAGCGAGCGTGAGGCGCGAATTATCGGCCCCACTACTCCCGGCATTATTACTGTCGGTGAGGCCAAGATGGGGATAATGCCGGCCAACATGTTTTCTCCCGGCCGCGTCGGCGTGATTTCCCGGAGCGGCACCCTGTCTTATGAGATTAGTATCAACCTGGCAACTGCCGGCTTCGGCCAGAGTACCGTGGTCGGTATGGGGGCCGATTCGGTGGTATTTACCAGCATACCTGAGCTGCTGAGGCTTTTTGAAAAGGACCCGAATACCGATTTGGTAGTTATTGTCGGTGAGGTGGGGGGTATCCAGGAAGAGAATGCGGCCCAGTTTATCGACCGCTGGATGACCAAACCGGTGGTGACCTATATTGCCGGCCACAACGCCCCTGAAGGAAAAAAGATGGGGCATGCCGGCGCTATCATTCATGGTGAACATGGTATGGGGACACCCCAGAGTAAAATGGCTGCTCTCAGGGATGTGGGGGTGGATATTGCCATGTACCCCGCTGAGGTGGTAGAGCTGGTTAAAGGGCACCTGAATCACTCTTAACCGCCTTGCTTCAAGTATATGACTTCCAAGTTAGTATCTTTTTGGCTTTAAGCCATTTGGGGTATTATATGAACAAGAAAACCGAGAGTTTGATTCCGCCCGGCCTGGTTTATATAGCCGATAACATTACCTCAAAGCAAAACCTGCTGGGTGCCCCGAAAGAAACCGGGGCCAGGTGGGCTAAAGGCCTCAATCTGCCACAGGAAGCCGAGACCATATTCTTTGCCGGTTGCGGCTATCAGTATAACACCAGCCTGCAATCTTTAATGTCTATGATAAGGAAGCTGGATAAAAGCCCCATCGGTGCCGAGCTGCCCATGGGACTTGCCAGTTTTACCAAAAAGTTGGGTATTGACCCGGCGCAGATTTACCGCCGGCTGGCTGCCAGGGATAGCGATTCCGCCGCCCAACCTTTGAGGGATGCCGTCGGAGTGCTAAAGGAGCTGGGGGTCGAGTTTGGCTACCTGGCTGAGGATGAGCCGTGTTGCGGGGGAATCCTGCACTATATCGGGCTGGAAAAAGAGTTCGCCCGGAACGCCCGGAATCTGTATAAAACGCTTAAAGCCCGCGGCGTGAAACGGATTATCGGCATTGTTCCTTCCTGCACCCATACCCTGGCTGAGTTGCTCCCCAAACATGTCCCGGGATATGACCTGGAGGTAAAGCATTTTTTACAGGTAGTCCTGGAGGGGATTGAACCCCGCCAGTTGCGCTTCCCCCGTGAGGTCAAGGTTGCTTATCATGACCCCTGTCAGCTTTCCCGCTACCTGGGGCTTATAGAGGAGCCGCGCCGGATACTAAAGGCGATTAAAGGTATTGAGCTGGTGGAGCCCGACTGGACATACGGGGAGTGGTCTACCTGCTGTGGGGGTGGGGGTGGCTTTGAGGTTGTTTTCCCCGAGTTAAGCCAGATTCTGGCGGCAAACAGGGCCCGGGAGCTGGTTGAGACCGGCGCTCAGATTATTGTTACCCACTGCCCCGGCTGCGTTATGCAGCTGGAAGAAGGGCTTAAAGCCCTGAAAGTCAAGGACGTGGAAGTCCTGGACCTGGCACAGGTAGTGGCTATGGCTATGGGGGTGTGAAGAGAATGGCTGGTTTTAGCGAGTATAAGAAAGAAATTATGGACGCCGCCCATAACGAAAGGATAAGGCTGGCGCTGTCACGGGCCGTCAAGCGATACCGGGCTAATGTTGATAAAGCCCTTAAAGCGTTTCCCCAGACCGTCAAGCTGGCGGAAGAGGTCAGGGAGATAAAAGAGAGAGCCATCGGCCAGATGGACCAATTGGCGGAGCAGGCGTGCCAGGTCATCGAGGCTAACCACGGTAAAGCCTATATCGCTAAAACCGCCGAAGATGCCCTGAATATTATCGGGGGGCTGGTGGGCAGCGGTAAACTCATCGTCAAAGCCAAGAGCATGACCTCCGAGGAGATAGGCTTAAGAGAGCACCTGGAGGAGGGGGGCAACGAGGTCTACGAGACTGACCTGGGTGAGTTTATCGTGCAGAAGCTGGGTTCAAGGCCGATGCACATCCTGGCCCCGGCGGTTCACGTGCCCAAGGAAGACGTCGCCAAACTTTTGTCTCAGATTACAGGCCAGGAGTTGCCGGCGGATATCGAAGTGCTGGTAGCCACCGCCCGCAAGCTGCTCAGGGAGAAATTCTTTAACGCTGACATTGGTATCAGCGGTGCCAACGTGGTTTCTGCCGATACCGGCTCGCTGTTTCTTATCGAAAATGAGGGCAATATCCGCCTCGCCACCGGCGCCCCGCCGGTCCATATCGCCCTGGTAGGCATGGAGAAGCTGGTGCCCACCCTGGATGAGGCCTGGAAGGTGGCCCAGGTTACCTGGCGCTACGCCAACTATATTATTCCCCAGTATATCAGCATTGTTTCCGGGCCGAGCAGCACCGGCGATATCGAGAAGGTGATAACCTACGGCGCCCACGGCCCCGGGGAGTTCCACGTTATCTTTCTGGACGGGGGCAGGGTTGAGCTGGCCAAGAATTCAGTGCTGCGCCAGGTGCTCTACTGTCTGAGGTGCGGCGGCTGCTTATACGAGTGTCCCGTCTTTGGGGTAACGGCCGGCCACTTCGGCGACAAGTATTTTACCGGCATCGGCGCGGTATGGGCGGCCATGATAACCGGAGACAGGGAAAAGGCGGCGGCACTGGCCTACACCTGCCTGACCTGCGGCCGGTGTAAGGTAAGGTGCCCGGTGAAGATTGATGTGCCGGAGATGGTGGTTGAGCTGAGGAAATTACTGGTGGAGGGGGCTTAAGGTTAAGAACTATGACGTTATCGTTATCGGCTCCGGTTGCGGCAGTATTATTGCCGACGAAGCGGCAGCCCACGCCTTGACAATGCCCAGCACGATGATGACTCCGTATTCCATGGCAAATTTCAGTGTAGTAACGGTAGTGGTGGCTGGCAGGGAAGGCGTATGCTATAATCGCTGTGGTGGGGATATAGCTCAATCGGGAGAGCGCTGCCCTCGCATGGCAGAGGTCGGGGGTTCGAATCCCCCTATCTCCACTTGAGGTGTCAATAGGCAGAACTGGCAGCTTCTCTAACCAAGAAAAGCAGCTAAAAGAGGCGACCAGCTTTAACCCCCACTGCTATATTCTACTTGGCAGCTATCTGGAACTTATCGTCGTAAGCTTCCTGGAGTATCTTTTCCAGGTCTTCAATCTTTGCTTTGCGCGGGTTAGACTCAATGGAGACATTCCTCATAGCCATCTCGGCAATTTTTTTGAAGTCTTCCTTCCTGAGGTCTATATCCTTCAGTACCGGCATATTAATTGTTCGAGAAAGCTTAACTACAGCATCGACTGATTTCTGGGCCGCCTCCAGTAATGTGAGGCCTTCAACATTCTCTCCCATAGCCACGGCCATGTCGGTAAATTTCTGCGAGCTGGTTGCCAGGTTATACTCCATTACATAGGGCAGGAGGATGCCCATTATAAGCCCGTGGTGGACATCGTTGAAACCACCGATAGCTTCTCCCAAACAGTGGTCAAGGGCCACATCTGAGTTGAAAAAGGCAATACCGGCTATTACACTGCCAAGTAGCATGCCATCCCTGGCTTCCAGGTCATCTCCATTAATTACTGCTGGCGCCAGGTAGCGGCTGATTAACTCGATAGCTCTCAAGGCCAGGCAATCTGTGATTGGTTCTGCCAGCAGGGCAAAATAGCCTTCCATAGCATGGCTCAGTGCATCCATACCAGTAAACGCTGTCAAATGCTGCGGCAGAGCCACCGTCATCAACGGGTCTGCTAAGGCTACTGTCGGGCAGATTAAGGCACTACCGATGCTCTCTTTGACGACAATCTTCTGTCTGGTATCATCTACTACAGACCAGAAGGTAATCTCACTAGCAGTACCAGCCGTGGTAGGTATGGTTATAAGAGGCAAGGCACGCGCCTTTACCTTGTCCAGGCCAAAGTAGTCATAAATCTCCCCGCCGTTGGTCACCAGCATACCAGCTGCCTTGGCTGCATCCATTGGGCTACCGCCGCCAACAGCCACAATTGTATCAACCTTGCTTTCCTTGGCAACAGCAGCTATTCTTACTACCGTGGTATCTCTGGGGTTGGATTCAACTTCAGAGAATACCTCGTAATCAACGCCGGTTTTTTTGAGCTGTGCCTCTACAGGTTCCAATATACCTGCTTTAACAATACCTCTATCAGTAACAACGAGTACCTTCTTTGAATTGAGGCTCTCTACCTCGTCGCCAAGCTGCTGTTCAACTTTGCCGATACCATATTCAATTCTAGTAGGTGTATAAAAAGAAAATGGTTCTGTTGGGTACACTATTATATCCTCCCAAAAATTTTATTCTTAGGCTATTATACCTTAAGTTATAGGAAGAGACGAACCAAAACAGGCTGACTAACGGACTGGACTGCGGTAGCTGTAGCAAAGAGCAAAGGCGAAAAAGAGAATAAAACCTTATTACGCATTCTTAGTTGGGGTGGTATAATCAGGGTATGCGGAAACGCCTCAAGTTATGGCAATCTAAACTCAACACAGCCAAAGCGAAGTTCACATATGCCCTTACTTTTCTGGACTTCGTTTTGCTTATGCTCAACCATTATTTACCGCCTAAGGAACAATGGGTAGTGGATAGCATCTATTGGCTAGCTATACTTATTATCCCTGTGGCCATAGCAGGTATTCTCTTATGGATGTATATAGATACCAGAAGGGAGTTAAAAGCGCAAAAGCCCAGAATAAAGTTGACTCCTCTACATAGCCTTATACTAGATAAAAAGAGTAATACAATCGGGATTGAACGATTTTATGATATGCTAATTTCAACATTAGATTGCCCTAAATATAAGAAGTTAACGGTGCAATTAAATAATGTGCATTACTTTAGTGAAAAGGAATCAGGCCACGTATGTTTAAGCCCGCCTATTGTTCTATTGTGTTTAGACAATGTTAAGCCCGACTCATATTACCAAAAAGATGTAATCCATTTCTGGTCAACAACTAAAAAGGCGATATTAGCAAACCAGTTTGAAATTAAGCTCAAGAAAGGCATCGGATACGAAACCGAAATAGAATTTTCGGATGATAAGGGCGTGATTGGCAAGAAGTATTACCAAATACAGTTAAAGCAACATACTGATTTGATAACAGACTTAGCGATAGAAGAATTTGAAGTTTTTGAAATGGGAGCAGAAAATGAATAATCCATCTTGTAAATACTGCCAATCGCCAAACGTAATCAAATATGGTAAGTACAAAGCCGTGCAATATTACTGGTGCAAAGACTGCAAGCGTAAGTTTGCGGGCTTGGACACCATACCCAAGATGCAGTATTCCACCTCCAAGATTGCCGATGTGCTGAATATGTATTATGAGGGTATGAGCCTCAAAGAGATACGCCGTAACCTTATCCAACAGCACAACGACTATATATCCGATTCCACCGCCTATAACTGGGTTAAGCGTTTTTCAAAGCTGGCAATAATGCAGGCGGGCAAATATAAGCCAGACGTGGGTAGCGTATGGGTTGCCGATGAAACTATGATTGACTTGGACGGTAAGAATATATGGCTATGGGATATTATAGACACCAAGACACGCTTCTTGATTGCCACCTATATGTCCTATACCCGCACCATAAAAGACGCCCAGACACTTATGAAACAGGCTTACAGGCGAACAGGTAAGATACCCAGAGTGATATATACGGATAAGCTCGCTGCGTATCTGGACGGCATAGAGCTAACCTTCGGGGCGGATACCGAGCATAGGCAGGGTGGCCCCTTTAACGTTGAAAAGAACACTAACCTGATTGAACGATTTCACGGCACTATCAAGAGCCGAACTAAGGTTATGCGGGGATTGCACACGATAGACTCGGCACGGCTGTTTATGGACGGCTGGCTGGTGCATTACAACTTCTTTAGGCCGCATATGTCATTGAAGGATAGTACACCCGCTATGGTGGCGGGTATAAGGTGTCCACTTCGTAACTGGAAGGACGTAACCGAACAGCCTTACCATATAACGGCTAGGATACCCGTTTATAAGCCCAAGACCACGGTACGCAAGAGTAAGAAACTTAAAACCAAGCGTAAAAAGGCTAGAACGACAGAGCCGATGGTATCGGTAATGAGGATAAAGGGGGGATAGGCTATGGATGGCTTATGGATTTTAGTAGGCGTGTTATCCGTTGTAGTGATTGTGCTTGCAGTTACGACAATAGTTTTAACAATGGATTTACAGCGCCTACGTAAAGACAGACCAAAAAGGCAATAAAGGCGACAGCACCAATAATATAGGTGATTTTATTAGAGATGCTAAAAAACATCAAGGCCAACCCTAAGCTTAAAGGGATACTAGCCCACCATAAGTACAAGTCTGGCAAATGTGGGCTAGGGTTCATTTGTTGCGGTACAAAAAACATCCCCAAACCGATTAGGAACAATACCCCACCAGCAGGTAACGCTTTACTTAAACTGCCATTGCCCATTATCCATATTATATCACAGGGACGGGGAGACAACTAAGATTGAGTAGAACCGATAAAACAGGGCGCTTGACAGCACTGTGGATGAGCTTTATAATTTCCATGATTTGTGTTTACCCGAAAGCAACTGATTTTGTCTTTTCCCGAAAGCAACTGAACCAATATGGAGGAATTTAGCATGAATTCATACCAGGTAGTAGCCTGTCAGGGCGCTTTTGATTCTGCACATAACAAGGATGAACTTAATAAAAATATAGATCACGCGCTAGACATGATTCGGTGGGGTGCATACACCTTTTGTTTGAATGACCCGGCAAAACTCTTCGCCTTCGGAGAACTGAATATTACGGGTATACCGGGCCTCACACGGGCGGATTGGGAAAATATGGCGATTACAATTCCCGGGCCAGAGACGGAGCGTTTTGCTAAATTGGCCAGGGAGCTAAATGTATATATAGTTCCGGGAAGCTGGACCGAATATGATCCGGACTACGCCGATGTGCTTTTTAACACATGCTTTCTGGCGGGACCGGAGGGTCTTTTAGCCAAATACCGAAAGGTTAACCCTGTGCCCGTGGTTGAGTGGGTTGCATCCCCACATGACTTCATTGATAAGGGTTACGATACTAAAAAAACCCCCATTTTCCCGGTTGTCGAAACAGAGATTGGTAATATAGGCATGTTCATCTGTTATGATTCCTTTTTCCCGGAGGTTACCCGGCAGTTAGCCTATAACGGCGCCGAGGTTTTAGTCGGCGTAACGGCCAATTTTTACCCGGGCGGGGATCGTTTCCTGGACTTCTGGAATTCATGCACCAGAGTTAGAGCGTTTGAGAACATGTGTTACGGTCTTTTCGTGAATGGCGGCAGCACATTAAGTCAATTCCCCCCCCTGAGTGTGAACGGCTGCAGTCAAATCGTAAGCTATAAGGGGAGAGTTTTAACTATTTTGGACGGACCTGGTGAAGCAATAACCGCCGCCACATTTAACCTGGATATGCTCAGACATTACCGAACGGAACTTATGGACGCTAACATGTTACCTCAAAGCAGGACGGAAGTTTACGATTATCTGAAAACACCCAAGATGAAAATGCATCCGGAACTGGCAAAGAAGGGTATAAATAAACATGATCTGGAGACGCTGCGTGCCAGAGAACAGGGAGAATTCTATTCGTCATACTACGGCAAAGAAGTGAAGGTACCAGTACACCCTAAGGAATGGTGGGAGTAGCGTCCAGGCTCATACAGATGGTTAGCATAATTAGCATAAGTAGCATTGTTTGCTTTAATTTAGATAGAGTTTGTTATAACATATTGCTAGGAGGTATTGTTATGTAGCTATTTTCCCCGGATGTGGTAAGTAACCTTGTTAATAAAAAAACAGGAGTTCTAAAATGAAAAATAAAAAGGGGATACGCAATTCGTTAATAGTAATCTGTTCTTTGCTAGCATTGTTAGCGATAGTCGCAGTAAGCGGCTGTCCCACACCCCCTGCCACAACAGAACCACCTGCCACAACAGAACCACCCGCCACAACAGAACCACCTGCTCCAATAGAAATAGTTGTCGGCGCTGGTCTGCCGATGTCGGGCCCAATTGGCTTTGTCGGCGTTATGTTCTCACGTGGTTATCAGCTACTCTTCGATAAGGTTAATTCAGACGGTGGTATAGATATTGGGGGCCAGCCATATACCTTCAAGTTCATTGCCGAAGATAATAAGATGCAGGCTGAAGCTTCAAGTATAGCCGCCAACAAGCTCATTTACGATGATGGCGCTCAATTCTTGTTTTGCGGCGTGAACGAATGGGAGGTAGACGCTGCTTACTCAATTGCCCGGGGGGCGCCCGATGTATTCTCCTGCATGACTATTAACTTGCCCGGATCCACGTCAGATGTTTCCCCGGATAAACCACTCTTGTTCAGACCGGCATACTCGTTTGATGAGTGTAATTCAATCAATGTTGACTATTTACTGGAAAACTACCCGGATCTTAAAACTGTAGTCAGTGTAGCGACCGAACTCATAACGGGCGCACCAAGCGAGTTCGATTTCCCTAATATGTGTGAAGCAAACGGCCTGGACTTTATAACTAATGAAATATGGGACGTCAATACGGTTGACTTCCTGTCTCTCTATACCAGAGTTTTAGCACATGACCCAGATGTTATCTATGTCTATAGCTCCGGACAAGGGGCAGACCACTGGAGGGCAGCCAACCAATTAGGTTTTGAGGGCATGATGATTAACAGTTGCCCGCTAGGGGCTGAGACTTACCTGTATACCGAACCCAACATAACCAATTACTGGTGTAATGGGCCGGCTCTCAACGAGCTGACTCCGCTCATGCAAGAAGTGATGGATATGTGGACCGCAAAATACACTGACCCCTATATGACCGATGCTGCGCAGGTTTATGACCAAGCCTGGGTACTGGTCCAGGGTATCCAGAAAGCCCAGAGCCTTGACCCTAATGATGTGATGGCTGCGCTTGAGAGCATGACCAACCTTGGAGATGTACAAACGACCTTTGGCCCGGCTCGTATTGGAGGAATGGATAGATTCGGGGTCAACCGGGTGTTATACAAGAAAATCCCGCTCACCTTAATCATGGATGGGGAAATGGAGCTTATCGGGTACTTTGACGGTTCTTATAAGTAAATAAATAACTTGCGGAAGACTTTTTTGAAGAACGAGGTAGAGTTGTCGCTATGATATAGTAGCTGAGGCTATCCGGAAATCTTGGGTAGATATAGTAGGGTAGGACCATTGCAATGGCCGATTAATATTTGCCCGTAAGTCAGGTTTTCGGATAGTCTCAGCTTATCTTCTGTTCTTATCCGGTGCCGTACGGGTACTTTAAGGGAGGGGAATATTTTGGATTTACCGGCTGATGTATGGGTTCAAGCGTTAATAAACGGGTTTACGGTTAGCTGGATTTACATCCTAATGGCCCTGGGGTTGGCGTTCATAATGAGTATAGCGGGCATCCTGCAGCTCGCTCACGGCGAAGTGTATATGATAGGGGCCTATGTTGTCTTTTATTTAACCACGGCGCTTGGCGTAAATACTTACCTGGCATTGCTACTGAGCATGATTGCAATGGCGGCCTTTGGTGTTTTAATAGAAAAGTTTATCTTTAGGCCGGTTCAGAAGCAGATGTTGGGACCTATCATCGTTAGCTTGGGGTTATCGATGATATTGACCAATGTCGCTACCGTTAGCTTCGGGCTTTATACTCGGAGCGTCCCCAGGATTGCAGAAGGAAGTTTTCTGGTTTTTGGGGGTTTTTTTCCCAAAGACAGGGTAATTGTTGTGGCAATTACGGTATTTCTGCTTTTAATAGTAACCCTGTTCCTTAAGAAGTTCAAAAGCGGGCAGGCTATGGTAGCTATATCTCAAAACCGTGAGGGCGCCATGCTGGCCGGGATAAATCCCGTACAAGTATCAAGATTGGCATTTATTATTGCCTGTGCCCTGGCCGCAGCCGGTGGTGGTCTTACCGGAGCGATCTTGAATGTTGGTCCCTTTATGGGTATTGCACCATTGGTGAAAGGGATTGTTATTATAGTATTAGGAGGTTTGGGTAGTATTATAGGCGCCTTCGTGGGAGGAATGATTCTGGGGCTTTTAGATGGCATCCTTCCTGTTTTATTCGGCCCGTTAGTGTCAGCTGTGTCTCCTCTTCTTATCGTGGTTATTATATTACTATTTAGACCTCAGGGATTGTTTGGTCATGAATAAAAAGCGACTTATTAACCTTTTTGGTATTGTTGCGTTAGTCATTGTTTTATTTGCATCACCCTCATTAATTAATAATCATTACTGGCTGTCGGTTTTAGCTTTAGTCATTATAAACATCCTTTTGGTTAGCAGTATACGCACCGTTACACTCATCGGCCACATCTCTTTGTGCCAGGTTGGTTTTGCAGCGGTTGGAGCCTACGGTGCAGCTCTGTTGGTCATGGAAATGGGGTTATCTTTTTGGGTAGCCTTAATAATTGCAGGTTTGATGGCAGGCTTGCTGGCAATGGCTGTAGGCTACCCGTTCCTCAAGGTAAAAGGAATGTACTTTGCCATATTAACCCTTTTGGCTTCAGAAAGTATAAGGAATACCATCTTTTTCTGGACAGATTTGACGGAGGGCCCTAAGGGTTTGACTGGTATCCCCGCTCCCGAGCCGATAGTTATTGGTGGGCGTGTTCTAATGGATTTCTACATAGTCGATAATTATCTTTATATAATACTGGTGGTAGTCCTTATATCCCTTTTTATCCTTTACAAGCTGGAGCATTCCCATTTAAATACCAGATGGAGCGCTATAAAAGATTCCGAGGCGCTTGCCCGGTCGGCGGGGATTAACATTTCGTGGTACAAGGTTCTGAATTTTGCTATCGCAGGTTTCTTCGCCGGAATTACGGGTGCGTTGTTTGCCTTTTTCCAGCATAATCTGAGTGCTGACATTGGCTCCAGATTCGGCGCGCTAACATCCATGTATATGTTGGTATATCTGGTTGTTGGCGGAGAAAGCAAGTTTGCCGGTCCAATATTAGGCACTTTATTCATGATGTTAATAGCGGAGCTTGCACGGCCGTTTAAGGAATACCAGGTTATGTTAGTCGGAGCTATAACTATTATCTTTGTTATTTTCATATCCGATGGGCTATATGGCTTGCCAAAAATGCTTAAACTACTATTCAGCAAGAAATTGAAAACAAAGGCTATAAAGGGATAGGGTATTCTATTATGGGGATTCAACAGAAGCAGACGGAAAGTGTTACATCACCTTTGATGGAGGTCCGTAAGCTAGAAAAGCGTTTTGGTGGCCTGGTAGCAATTAGTGATTTGGATTTCGGAATAAACCAAAACGAAATACTTGGTGTAATCGGACCCAATGGCGCTGGTAAGAGCACCTTAATCAATGTGATTGGGGGTACCTTTCCCCCGGCTAAAGGGAAGGTAATTTTTAAAGGGGAGGACATAACCAGAGTACCGGATTACCTCAGAGCCAAAAGGGGAATAGCCAGGGTTTATCAGAGGGATGTTATTTTTAGCAGCGCTACGGTATTGGAAAATGTGCTGACTGGTTTACTTTTGCGCTATAAGAAGAGCTTTGTCGAAATATTCTTTAAAAATACCGGCGCTTTAAACCGGGAGAAGGCAGAAAATGAAAAAGCGATGGAAATATTACGATTTGTCGAATTGTCGGAGCAAGCAAGCGAGTTGGCTAAAAACCTACCCCATGGAAGCCTACGGCGGTTATGTTTAGCGGTGGCGTTAGCTACAGAGCCAGAACTACTGCTTTTAGATGAGCCGTTAACCGGAATGAATGCTGAAGAGATGGCAACCATGATGGGGCTTATCAGAACACTTAGAGACGAAAGGGGAATTAGTAGCTTAATAGTGGAACATAATATGAAAGCAGTTATTGGTCTTTGCGATAGGGTCGTTGTACTTGACTATGGGCAAAAGATTGCCGAGGGTCTGCCTAACACCGTTGTCCAAGACCCGAAAGTGATTGAGGCCTACCTTGGAGCAAAACAAGATGCTATTCGAAATTAAGGATTTAAAGGTTCACTACGAAGGAGCCGAAGTACTTAAAGGTATATCTCTTTGTGTTGAAGATGGTGAAATAGTCACCCTTATTGGAAATAATGGGGCAGGCAAAACGACCATTCTCAGGACAATCTCAGGGTTAAAAGCTGCCAGTGCCGGGGAGATATGGTTTGAGGGTAGAAGAATCGACCACATGTTAACACATGATATCGTTAAGTTGGGTCTCATTCATGTACCGCAAGGGAGAGAGCTTTTTCCTCATATGTCCGTCCTGGAAAACCTTAATATAGGGGCATATTTAAGAAAGGATCAAGACGAAATAAAGAGGGGTCTGGAAAGGGTTTATGAACACTTCCCTAAACTTAAGGAAAGAACGCGCCAAAAGGCAGGAACTCTAAGTGGAGGGGAACAGCAAATGCTGGCTATAGCCTGCGGCTTGATGGCCAAACCTAAGTTGTTATTGCTAGATGAGCCTTCTTCAGGATTATCACCTATTCTGGTAAATGAGATAGGCAAAATAATATACGATATTAATCAAGGTGGTACAACCATTCTTCTGGTGGAGCAGAATGCTAAGCTGGCCCTTGATCTTGCCGATAGGTGCTATGTTTTAGAAACCGGAAGCATTGTTTTATCTGGCAAATCTAAGGAGCTTCTGGACAGCCAAGAGGTAAAAAAGGCCTATCTTGGGGAGTGATATTTTTATTTTGACATATATATAGCCCACCCCTTCAAGCTGGCTTATCTATCAAACGGTGAATTGGCACCGCCATACAGGGCTGCTAGAGCTTGGGGCGGCGCCGCAGGGTTTCTGCTAAATCAACCGGCATAACCTCCGGCTTTAATGCCCCATATACCGTAAACACATTTCGAAAATTGCCAAATTCCCGCTCTATAGCAGCTAACTCCTCAGGCACCAGTGGAGTCACGCCACAGGGACGCAGAGGCGTATTTATTTGTACTTCATCGGGAGAAAGCGGCTCGGCTATTTTGGCCATGCCCGCAGCGTGGTCCCTGTTTGCCCCAAAAAACATCATCTGGATAGCGAGCTTCCCGTGGTACTCTTCCCTGAAGAGTTGGAGCGCCTTAAGGATTTCAACCAGTGCCTGAGTTCCAACAGGACGGTTTATTTTGCGAAAAAGCTCCTCATTAGGCGCATCAACCTTGGCTACAACCACATCAGCCAGGGAAAGTTCGCGGCGTACGTCTTCTCTGGGTATTAAGGAAGAATTAGTAAGGACTGCTACCGGCAGTTTTAGGGCAGACTTCACCAGCCTTATTGCCTCGCCGAGGTTGGATGCCAGGCTCGGCTCGCCCATCCCGGAGAAGGTAGCATAATCGGCGGCAATACCTTCTACTGTTTTCAACTCCCGGGCAAGCCTGTCCAGGCTGACAAACTCTTTACGTTCTACCTCAGGGTGAGCCGTCTTTCCCAACTGGCAATAGACGCAATCAAACGAGCATGCCTTTCCCCTGGTAGATAGGAGATCGATACCTAGCGACCTGCCCAGCCTCCAGGATGGAACCGGGCCATAGATAATAGAGTTAGCCACTATGCTGCACCTCTAGTGACCAATGTATTTGCGGTAGTCTTTCTTCCACGGCTCCTTCTTTATCGCCAGATAGTCCCTTATCGCTTCCTTTAGCGTGTTCGCTGCCAGAAGCGCGCAGTGTTCGCTTTCCTGGGGTAACCCTCCCAGTGCATCCAGTACATTGCGCCGGGCTATTTTTCGGGCTTCAGCAATGCTTTTCCCTTTGGCCAACTCGGTCACCATGCTGCCAGAGGCAATGCTTGTACCGCAGCCGTCAGTCATGAAACCGACATCGCTTATGGTGTCGTCCTTAACCTTGAGCCAAATATTCATGGTATCGCCACAGGAACCGATGACCCGGGCAAAGCCGTCGGCATCTTCCAGTTCTCCCAGGTTCCTCGGGTTCATGCCGTGCTCGATAGCGGCTTCGGAGTATATCTTTCTCATCTCCTGCTTGATTAGTTCCTCAAACTCTTCCCATGATGAAGGCATTGCCTTTGACTCCTACCTTATTTAGGTTTGGCTGATACCGCTTTAGTTAGAGCCTTGCCCAGGGTGGTCATAATCTCACCGTTATAGCGCTCGATATTGCCCTCGTCGCAGAGCTTGGCCAGTTCCGGGTCTATGGGCAACTGCCCCAGCAATGGTGCGCTGGCGGCGCTGGCCATCTGCTTCGCCCTGCTTTTGCCGAAGATTTCAATCTTCTTGTCTATTTCCGGCACATAAAGGTAGCTCATGTTCTCCACTACACCCAGGACCCGTTTTCCCATTTTCTGAGCCATGTTTACCGCCTTTTTAACTATCATCTCAACCAGGTCCTGCGGTGTGAAAACGATAACTACCCCGGAAATAGGAATTGTCTGCATTACGGTTAGCGGAGCGTCGGCAGTTCCCGGCGGCAGGTCAACAATCAGGTAATCAAGCTTCCCCCAGAGCACCTCTTCCCAGAACTGGGTGATTACTTTGCCGATGAGCGGCCCGCGCCAGATAACGGCATCGTCCTCACTGGGCAGGAGGAGGTTGATGGACATTACCTCAATACCCGATTTGGACAGCACCGGTAGAATGCCGCTATCACTGCCGGCAGGGCGGTAGTCAATGCCAAACATCTTGGGAATGCTGGCCCCGGTGATATCAGCATCCAGAATGCCAACCTCGTAACCCTGCCGCTTGAGGGAGACGGCACTGAGGCTGGCCACCAGGGACTTGCCCACGCCACCCTTACCGCTCATCACGGCAATGACATGGGTAATATCATTTAGCTCTTTTGGTTTGGCTTCGGCGAAGCTTACCTCTACCTCGTTCACGCCGGGCAGCTTCCCCAGAACTTCACTGGCCTTGGTTTTGAGCCAGTCCTGCGCGCTTTCGCTCAGCGCCGCCGAGCCCAGGTTGACCTTGACCTTGCCGCCAGAGATAGCAACCTCGCGAACGAGATTCAGCCCGACTATACTGCGTTTAACCTCAGGTACCAGCACTGCCTCAAGGCTTTGCTTTATCTGCTCCTCATTTAACATGAAACCTTTCCTCCGTCTAGCGACCTAGTGGTCACAAAAGTTATCCTCGGTAGCCAGTTTGCCATCAAGGTGGCTCAGCACTGCCTTCTCGGGGTCGTTTTCCATTGTGCCGATGATAACCTCGATGCGGTTTTGTTGGAAAAGATTTTGGGCACGGGAGCCCATGCCGCCGGCAATTACAAAGGAGACCCCCTGCTCAGCCAGCCAAGCAGGCAGCAGACCGGGTTCGTGCCCCGGTGAAGGGACAAGCTCTTTTTTGATTATTTCCCTTTTATCTTCGTCAACGTCTATCAGGGCAAAATGTTCACAATGACCAAAGTGCGGCGATACCACCCCGCCGCTTACCGGTATAGCATATCTCATAAAAACCTCCGCCTAATTTTTTTATTTTAAGATTCAGTAATCAAATTGCGGGGCTGTTCATAATCCCCTGCCGCCGTTTCTTATTATAGCCGAGATACCGTCCCACAGCCGCTTAATCTCCTGCGATACCCTGCCATCGGAGTATTCTACCACTGGCACACCGCGTACTATAGCTTCAGTTACGGTATTATCAAATGGAATTCTGGCAGCCACACTGACTTTCTGGCTTGTGCAATAGCCCTCAATCTGACGGGTGTTGTCCTCATTCAGGTCGTATTTGTTTATACAAACCACCGCCGGAATTCCAAAGTGATGGCAGACACTGAGCACTCTTTCCAGGTCGTGTATACCGGAGAGTGTCGGCTCGGTTACCAGAAGAGCCAGGCTGGCTCCAGAGAGCGACGAAATCACCGGGCAGCCGATGCCCGGCGGGCCATCGCTTATAATATAGCCCAGATTTTTTTCTTCGGCAATCTTTCTGGCCTGCTGCCTCACCTGGGCTACCAGTTTACCTGAGTTCTCCTGGGCGATTCCCAGCCTGGCATGCACCAGAGGGCCATACCTGGTATCAGAGATAAACCAGTGTCCGGAGAGGTTTTCCTTCATGGTTATGGCTTCAGCCGGGCAGATATGGGAGCAAAAGCCGCAGCCCTCACAGGAGACTGGGTCAACCCTGAAATCCCTGATGGCATCGAAACGGCACAGGTCCTGGCACAGGCCGCACTGGGTGCATTTTTCCGGGTCAATGTGGGCCACCTGCCCGCTCCAGAACTCGGTTTCCTGTTTCAACCGGGGCTTAAGCAGAAGATGGAGGTCAGCAGCATCCACATCGCAGTCGGCAAGCACCTTTCTTTCTGCTAGAGCCGCCAGCGAACCAACAATGCTGGTCTTGCCGGTGCCCCCTTTACCGCTTAATACTACGATTTCTTTCATCTACTATTTCCTTAATCCTATCAAAAAGTTTACGGAAGCTGTTCTTCCACTCTGGCATACCCTCAACCAGCGGTACTCCCTTAGAGTACAGGCGGGCAATCTCGGTATCCAGTGGGATGGTGAGCAAAATGGGTATATTCTCTTTACGGCAGTATTCTTCTACCCCGGCATCGCCGACACCGGCACGGTTGAGGACAATTCCGCAGGGTATGTCGAGTTCCCTCATCGTTTCTACAGCCAGGATGAGGTCATTAAGCCCGAATGGAGTCGGCTCGGTTACCAGGAGACAAAAATCGCTGCCCTTAACCGCCTCCACCACCGGGCAGGAAGTTCCCGGCGGAATATCAATAATAACGGTCCCTTCGTTATTTTCCTGCTGTTTCACTCTTCTGATGATAGGTGGTGCCATTGCCTCGCCGACGGTGAGTTTGCCGTGAATAAATTCCAGGCCGTCAGCCTGCCCCATTTCCACCACGCCTATTTCCCGGGGCTCTTCTGAGATAGCCTTCTCCGGGCAGAGATAGCTGCAGGCCCCGCAGCCGTGGCACAGCTGTGGGAATATGAGCACCTTTTGCTTGGTCACGGCAATGGCGTTATAGGCGCAGACCTCGGCACACTTACCGCAGCGGGTGCACTTTTCTTCATCTATCCTGGGGACAGGTACGAAGACAGCCTCGCTGCTGGTAAGGGCCGGCTTTAGAAAAACATGTGCATTCGGCTCCTCGACGTCGCAGTCCAGAAGCGTGACTTTATGGCTATTTTTCAGGGAAAGGGCAAGGTTGGTGGATACCAGCGTCTTACCCGTCCCGCCTTTACCACTGGCGACGGATATTATCATCTAGCCCCTGGCCATCTTTGCCCCGCACTTGGGGCAGCTCAAATTGTAGCAGGGTGTCCCTAACTGGTGCGGGGCTCTCGCTCCGCAGTTGGGGCATACGCAGTCACCACCCGGACCTGCTCCGGGTTGGGTGCCTCCCATCCTGCCGGCACCCTCTCTACCCCTGCCTGAACCTCTTCCCGTACCTGGGCCGCTGCCCCCGGGAGGTCCGGTTCCGTCTCCTCTAGGCATAACTGTCACCTCCGGTATTTTTCTCTATTTTTTCTTTTTCTCCAGCCCCTCGATCCGGTGCTGAATCTCGGCCAGCTGCTCTGCTAATGCCTGTGAACTGGCTTTTAGCATCTCTAGCTCCTGCTCTGGGCTTTGTTGCTGGGGAGCTTGGCTTACAGGTGGGGTCATACCAAACCCCATACCCATGCCACCGCCCATACCTCTGCCCATGCCACCGCCCATGCCTCTACCCATACCACCGCCCATACCTCTACCCATGCCACCGCCCATGCCTCTACCCATACCACCGCCCATGCCACCGCCCATACCGGGGTCAGCACCCATGCCGAAGTGAGCATCTACATTGGGTTGCGAAGTAGCTTCAAACTGTCCTGATTTGTAGGCTTGAACGGCGTCTCGCACTTTCCCTGAGACCCCACTTATTAGTTGGAGCCCGGCAGCAGACAGTACCTGGTAGGCGTTAGGGCCGAAGTTGCCGGTGAGGACTGCCTCTACGCCTTTACCGGCAATCGTCTGGCCGGCGGAGATTCCTGCCCCACCGCCAGCCATGGCACTGGAGTTTTCCAGCGCCTCGAACTCCATCGTCTCCGGGTCGACAATAATAAAGTATTGACACCGCCCAAAACGAGGGTCTACCTCAGCATCCAGGGTTGGGCCAGTAGCTGTAATTGCAATCTTCATATCTCCTCCTTACCTCATTTGCTCGCTGATAGTTGTGCTATTCTTGTTTCCAGTTCCTTAAGCCTCTCCCTCAGGGCTTGGGACTCGTTTTTTAAGGATTCAAGCTCCTGCTCACGGGTCATTTCTGGAGCAAAGGGCCCGAAACCATACGCCCCTTGGTAGGTAGGGGTGTATGGCCTGTAGAATCGCATCCCGGCGTATGCCGGCTGTCCTGAGCGTAGTGGGACAGCGCAGAAACCTCTGCCGCCTCCGGTCATTGGGCCCATCCCACGAGGGCCAGTTCCATCAAATCCTGGCATAATGCACCTCCTTTATTTCGTGCGTTATCTGTGTTTTATTCTTCAGCTTCCAGGTCATGCATCCTGGACTCAATTTCCCCCAGCTGACCCTTTATTGCTTCCGCCTGGTCCTTCAGGTAACTGAGTTCCTGCTCTTTAGTCATCTCGGGCGTATAGGGAGCATAGCCGGGAGTAGCCGGCATTCCCCGTTGGAAGGTTGGCTGGTATGGCCACGGTGCCGGCGCGCCGGTGCCGCTTAAGTAGTAGCCGCATCTGGGCAAGCCGCCTCTACCTATGCCTACATAGGGCCAGGGTGGGGAACTACCTCGGAAGCCAAAGCCCATACCACCGCCCGAACCTCGTCCCAAACCTCTGCCTCGTCCTAATCTGTTATACATATTCGTACCTCCTTCCGCAGCTAATTCACCATAGTTAGCTTGCGGATTCCTTTAATCTGCCGGTATGTGGCACCCTGGCTCACGCAGCGCAGGGCCAGTTCGGGGTCAATCACCCTGGTGCCGGATACAGCGTCAATGCCATAGTCAAAGAGAATCGGGGAGAGGGGAGCGGTGTCCCCGAGTATGACCACATAGGCTTGGGGGTGACATAACTTTAGCAGTTGCTCAATAGTATGGTTGGTAAAAGCGGTGCCGGTTATGCCAACAACGTCGGCCTGAGGGATAATATTTTCCGCCTCAACCTCGGGGAAGTCGCCCTCACGCTGGTTTTTCTCAATCACCCAGAGTTCCTTTACTGTCTCCCGCAGCCTGGGAATAAAGGGGAAATGCCCCACGATGGCTACTTTCTTGCCTTTTCCCTTTTCGGCGATGAGGTCGCTGGCATTGAGCTCCAGGCATTTTTCGTAATTAACCTCAAGCAGCGAGTTGAAAGCTGCCATACCGATGGCTGCTTCAAGTATGATATTTGAGTGAGACATTCGCACCAGTTCTAAGGCGCTTTTCTCCAGGAGACGGCCCGGCTCCCTTACTGACGGCTGCTCCTGCCGGAGGGCATCCCGAGGGAGTGTCGCTGCCAGCCCGCAGTTGCGGGTCAAAACCGCAGTGTGAAAGAGACCCATGCGAATATCTCTTAACTCCGCTTCAGTATTCAACGCCGATACCAAATCATCAAGGATCTTCATATTTGTTGCCGCCGCCTCACTGAGCCCTTTTACCAACTTCATCCACCTCTTAACCGCCTGCCCTGGCTGCCCATACCAAGGCTGGGCTTCCAGGGCCGGAGTACCGTGATGTCTGGCGTACTACAGGTAGGGCAAAGCTCCGGCGGCTCCTTTATCATTTCCTCGAAAGGTACTTCCCACTGGTGACCGCGCCTGCACGTAAAGCGCTGCAGGGCGGGCTGAAAGTTGCCACCCTCGATTCTTATCGCCTTACCGTTGAGCAGGGCATCGGCCATTTTCTGACGGGCCGAGTTCAGAACGCGGGCAAAGGTAGTCCGTGAGATATTCATCCTTTGAGCGCAATCCTCCTGCTCAAGCTCCTCTATGTCCTTCAGGCGGATTGCTTCCGCTTCCTCAACTGAAAGCTGTATCTCCTGTAACGCAGCCATCGGCACTCCAGCTGGTTTGAAGTAGGTCACTTCTGGTAAGAAGCCTACTCGGCGACACCGCGGTGGCCGGCCTGCTCTACCCATACTTTTCTCGTCTCCTTAGGAGAATTATGGTCATATGACCATAATTAATATTACAATATTATTTTTTTGTTGTCAACTCCGGCAGGGGCATATTAAGGACAGTTGCTCCCCATACAAACTTCGGCGGCCGGTCTGGGTGGTTATCTCAAGTTAGGCTAAAAGGTGACCTCCACGCCTTCCTCGGTTAGCTCTTTATCGGTAACTGTTCTTAAGGGTGGCATCTGGCTGGTATCCATGCCCGGCTGGTAGTTGAAAATATTTCCTATTTTCTTGCTGAGCATGAATATCAGGCGGGACAGGGGGATTTCCATGGGACAGGCGTCCTGACACTGCCCGCAGTTGACGCAGGAGTCCATGACGTGGGTAATCCTGACCATGGGGAATAGCATGTGGGGTGGGGCTTCTCCGGGTGGCACGAAGCCCCGGTCCGCCTCCAGAATGCAGTCCTGGCAGTAACAGATGGGGCAGGCGTCCCGGCAGCCGTAGCACTTGATGCAGTGGCTGAACTGCTCCGACCAGTAGTTGAATTTCTCGTCGCGGCTCATATCTTCCAGGGCGGCGAAGTCCTTCTCCTGCCAGCGTTGAGCCAGCTCTATTGCTTCCTGGTCTTTTTTCTCCCTGGCTGCCACAGCATTGGCGGTGGCTTGTTCCACCTTGAGGTAGCCGGCGGCGACGGCGTCTTCAATAAATTGCGAACCCTTCTCAGAGCAGAGCTCAATAAAGGTCGAATTTTTGTCGGTAGTCCCCCACTTGCCGCAGGCGATATCGGCCATAATCGGGATGTTGGTCTCGCAGCGGCGGCAGTTATCGCGCCGCCCCTGTCCCTTCTCCTCCAGTTCGGCTAAATCCCTTTTCTTCTCACTGCCATCCTTTAGCATGATTGTCAATTCGTTGTCTTCTATATCTTCGCCGACAACGTCGGCGGGGTCTGCCTCAAATGCTTCCCTGAACAGGGCCTTGGCTTTGGCCGGGGGCAGGGTGCCGGTGCAGTTAAGCCCGATGACTGTCAGGTTATCCAGGTTAATCTGGTTTCTCTTGGCCAGCTCGATAATGGCTTTGGCATCACAGGGTTTGGCGACAACAACTATCTTCAGGCTGGCAGCGCCGTCCAGGTATTCCTTGAGAAAGCGGGCGATGTTGGGCGAGGCGCAGTGCAGTGAGCCGCCGGTTTCAGCTATCTCCGCCGGGTCGGTGATGACCACGGGTATGCCATCGTACCTGTTGCCGTCCCTGGCTTTGACCGCCACCACGGCGTCCGCCTTTTTGCTTTCCAGGGCGAATTTGAGCAGGGCGGTAACGGCGCCGCCGCATTCGGCTTTCTCTGTTATTGCCTTATCCGTAGAACGGGCGATATACATATCTCCCTTCATGCTTTCACCTCCATCTTAACGGCGCATACCTTGGTTTCGGCGCACTTAGCACTGGGGTCTAAGGCTGAGATTGTCAACACATTGGCACAGGCTTCGGCAAAGTGGAAGGGAACAAACAGCAATCCCGGTGGCACATCGTCGGTTACCCTGGCTTGAGTTTCTATGCTGCCCCGCCTGGTTGTCAGGGTGACCATATCCTTATCTTTAATTCCCGCCTTGCCGGCGTCGGCCGGGTT
>Ga0307421_1000310_pt1 | contig 32017 bp, 28 predicted proteins | sample SalMarWE160270MG_FD_202163 | JGI IMG/M metagenome (GOLD analysis project Ga0307421, IMG submission 202163) | Salt marsh sediment microbial communities from the Plum Island Ecosystem LTER, Massachusetts, United States - WE1602-70 | ecosystem: Environmental > Aquatic > Marine > Intertidal zone >... | reverse complement strand
TGGCGGTTCCTGAAGACCTTGGACTCGACGATCTGGCCTGGGCATTTGGCGGGGCGCTTTTTGATCGCCTCACCTATCACGACCTGCTCATCGTCGGCGACGACCCTCTCTGGCATGCGCTGGCGCGCCGTCACGGGTTTGCCGCCCCGCAGCGGCTGGTCTTTGGGCCGGACGAGATGGGGGACGCGGTGGCGTGGCTGGTGGAGTCGGGTGAGCGCATGCCAAAGGTCGGCGAAGCTGTGGCGCCACTTCGTCGCGACAGAGAGACCAAGGCCGAGTTTGTTCGCCAAGCCGGAACGGTGCTGCCTTCGCTGGCAGAGCTCGAGGTCAGAACACCCGAAGGCATGCAGCCACACGCCCTGGTGGTTGGGTGTGGAGGCGGAGTTTGGCTCCGAGCTCTTTTGGCGCGTGGTTTTGCGGTCGTCGGATTCGATCGGCGGGAGTTGCTGATCGAGGAGGCCGGGATGAACTACCCGGAGCTGGAAGTGAAACACCTGGGGGCACACCTGCACCTGGGAGTGGGGAGCGAACGTTTTGACCTGGCACTCTGCATAGGGGCTCTGGGCAATCTGCAGCCGGTTGAGCAGATCCGGCTGATTCGGCAGATGTGGCAAGCGATTCGACCCGGAGGCATGCTGGTGGTGCTGGAGCGGTTTGTGCCGGGGAACGATGCCGGCTGGATGCCGGTGCCGCGGCTTATGGAGGTCGTCTCTGAGGCGAGTTCGGATCACATTGTCCTCGAGGATGTGCAGACTTGCCGGTTCGGGGGCCGGTCTGATCACAGTCTTGGCGCAGTCACCTTCGTGAAGATCGGTCCTCCGGAGAGCCCGAGATGAACATGCCCACCGTCGTACTCGTCTCCAACGATGTTGTGCCGGGCATGGCTATGCCGGTGGCGGCGCCGGGTCTGCGCGTATTTGGCATTGGTGAGGGGCTCCGGGCCCACGGTATCGACGTGACCACTGTGGTGATGCGGGGTCCGGCGACCGTGGTGTGGCGTCGTGCCATTCCACCGACCGCACAACCTGGAACCATTGTTCTGCACGCCACAGATCTGGGCGGATACCTCGAGCAGCAAGCACCGGCGGTGGTGGTGCTGACCAACAGCAATCAGGTCGACTATCTCAGGCCCACGGACGGGTTGCACTATGTGCTTGATTTCTTCGCGCCGAAGATGCTCGAGCTGGCCTGCGACAAGAGCCGCGGTGATAGGGCTGCCGAGCTGGAGCGGCTCCGGGAGCGGAAGCTGCGGGGTATCGAACTGGCTGAGGCCTTCATCGTCAACGGGTACAAAAAGACGCCCTACTTCCTGGCTTGGCTGATGCAGTCGGGGCACGACGTGCTGAGAACCCCTCTGGAGACCGTCTTCATGCCGGTGCCGGCCTTCAGCGGACCGCCGGCCGAGGAGCATAAAGGGCTGCGCCTGGCCGTGGCCGGCTACCTGCAAGGCTGGAGCCTGCCCGGCTCGTGGCTGGAGCATCTTGTCAATCGTCTCGATGAGAGTGCCGCGTCGCTCGACGTTGTGATGCCGGTGCACTGGGGCCAGAGCCAGGGTCTGGAGAGCGCGTTGCTGGAGCGGATCCGGCATCACCCGTCCGTTCGAAGCCACGGCGCGATGACCTTCGGCGACTTCCAGCAGTTCATGTCGGGAATCGACGTTGCCGTCGATCTCTTTGGGTGGACCTTGGAGCGGGAGTACGCCACGGTGACCCGCAGCATCGTTGCCATCTCTTGCGGCGTGCCGGTGGTGCACCCGCCGTTCACCGAGGTGTCACCGCTGATCGCCGAGTACGAGGCGGGCTGGGTGGTGGACCCGGCGGACATCGACGCCGTGGACCGGGTCTTCGATGAAGTTCTGTCCAACGGCGAAGAGGTGCGGCGAAGGGCGGGGAACGCACGATGGCTGTGGTCGGAGCATTTCGATCCGGAGGTGGCGGTGTGGCCGCTGGTCGAGATTATCGGCCGCATCGCTGAGAGCATGGGCGGTGAGGCCCGATGAGCCGTATGTACTTCGTTGCCCCAACCTATCTGCCGGTGGGAGGGGTGTTGAAGATCTTCGATTACCTGAATCACGCCGTGGCTCTGGGATACGAGCCGGTTGTGGTCTGCGAAGAGAGCTACGACGGGAGCCTGCCGCTGTTCCGGATCGATCGGTTCTCTCACCTCACTCCCGAGAACGGCGTCAGGTACGTGGAGGGCTACCGGTTCTCGGTGGAGCGTGACGAGTTTGTCTTCTTCTCCTGGCCCACCCAGTACGAGGAGATCTTTGCCCGGCTGGTGCCGGGCCCGCCCTTGGAGCGGGTCATCCACATCGTGCAGAACATCAGGCACGCGAACCCGCGATGGCTGGATGGATGCGGTTTTCGCCTGCTCTCGCGGCCCATGGCGCGCATCATGGTCACCGACGAGGTCCTGGAGGCGTGTCGGCCGCACCTGAACCAGAGTTCTTTCACCAGGGTCATTGTGGAGGGGCATGCCTGGGAGTACTTTCACCAGAAACGTGATGGGGGTCTGCCGGCTCCGGTGAAGGTCGGCTACGCGACTTGGAAATCGGATGTTGGCCTACGGGTCGAGCAGGAATTGGCCGAGGATGACGGTTTTGTGTTCCGGTCGATCCGGGAGATGGTGTCCTGGGCCCAATTGCGAGAACTGTATAGCTGGGCCGATGTGTTCCTGGGCACGCCTGGGGCCGAAGAGGGGTTCTTCCTGGTGGGGCTCGAGGCACTTGCCGCCGGGGCGCTGCTGATCACAGCCGATGCGGTCGGCAACCGCGCATACAGCCGGTTTGGGGAGAACTGCGTTCAGGTGGAGCTTGATTCCGAGGCCGGATACATCGCCGCGCTGCAGCAACTGCGTGATTCGAGTGTGGCCCAGATCGAGGCCATACGTGATGCAGGCTATGCAGTGCTGCCCCGTCACACCCTCAAAGCGGAGAGGGAGGGATTCGCCGAGTTTCTGGAGGTTCTCCGGCAGAGGCCGCTGCGACCGGGAGTGAAGAAGCGTGTCACCCGCAATCCCGGCAGGACCGGAGACTCGGAGCAGCAGCCTCGGGGGCCCGCTCTCCGCGGCCGACGGCTGCAGTTCGAGCGGCCCAACCCACCTGTGTTCAGGCTCAGCGATCAGCAGCGCCGGCTGGTTCCATCGTTTTTGGGCATCGGAGCACAGAAGGCGGGAACCACCTGGCTGCATCGCAACCTGCTCCTGCATCCGGAGATCGGTTTTGGGCAGCGCAAGGAGATTCACTTCCTCGATTTTGAGGACAATTTCGATCGAGGCGTCGACTGGTACCTGGCCCAGTTCGCGGGGACCGAAGGCCGCATCTGTGGAGACATCACTCCCGACTACATGATCGTGGACCGGTCACGGGTGGAATGGATACACGCCCTCAACCCCGAGATGCGGCTGGTGCTTCTGCTGCGTGATCCGGTCGACCGGGCGTGGTCGGCGGCCCGCTACTACCTGGGGAACCGCGGTATCGATGCCGCGTTGCAGAAGCCGGAAGAGATCCAGGAGCTGGTGACCCGCTCCTTCATGCTGTGGCGGGGCAGCTACACGGAGGCCATCGACCGGTGGGAGCGGGTGTTCTCCGGGGAGCAGCTGCTCGTCGGGTTCTTCGAGGAGGTGGTGGACGGGCCCGAGGAGCTTTTGCGCCGGGTGCTGCGCCACATCGGCGCCGATCCCGATGTCGATCTCGCCGGCTATCCCCTGGTCGAGAAGTTCAATCCCGGACCGGAGTCGGTGCTCAGCGAAGAGAACCGGAGATTTCTCAGAGAGATCTTTGCCGACGAGATCGCCGCGCTGGCGCGGCGCTTCGGCCCGCCGGCCACCGATTGGTAGGGCTCTCTGAGCCGCGGGTCATTGAGGTGGATGGGGCGTAGAGACGGTCTGCTTGGCGCCGCGTCGGCGGCCGGAGATGGACACCAGCCCGGCGGCCACAAGCAGGATGGCAGCAGTGCCGGCCATTGCCGGGCCGTAGTTACCGCTGCCATCACGGGCAATTCCGACAAGCGCAGGACCAAAGGCGCCGGCCAGCGAGGCGAGGCCCCACTGTGCACCCATGAGCCGGCCGTAACCGGGACCGGAGAACCACTCCATCATCAAGTAGGCCCGTAACGGGAGCACGGCGCCGAAACAGGCGCCGAAGAGCACAAAATGGAGTGTCATGTGCCAGTAGCGGCCCGGGGAAACGGCGGCCAAGACGGCGGCGGCAATCAGGACGAGCCCGGCGACCTGGAGCCGGATCGCCCCGTGACGGCGGGCCAGGAAAGGCGCAGCAAACCGGCCGGGCAGGCTGATCAGAGATGATGCCGCGGCCCACGAGGCCACCGTGGTGACTGTATATCCGGCCTCCTCAAAAACCGAGATACGATGGAGGAAGACCGCCTGCAACGCCCCGAACATGAGCATGATGGCGATGGTGTAGACGACAAAACGCCAATCGTGGTGGGGACGGTGACGCCGTGATATGGGGGAGAAGGCGGCGGGAGCGGAAGGGCGGCCCGGCGGGAGGGCGGCAATGGCGATCAGGCCGCCGAAAACGAGAATGCCGGCCAGGATGACTGCAGTCTTTCGCCACTGCACCGCGGCGACCAGGAAGCCAGTGACGGGGAGGAAGACCGGCCCGGCGATTCCGCCGATGAGGGTGAGAGCGGCGATGCCTCGCGCCCGGTGGCGAGCACCGAACCACTGGTCGACAAAAATGAAGGCCGGCTCATAGAAGGTGAGAGCTCCGGCGGGTCCCACCATAACCACGAAGGCGAGGGCCACATGCCAAGCCTGCTGCGCCGCGGCGAAGATCAAGAGCCCGGCAGCGCCGAGCATGGTTCCGATGGCGCTCAGGTGGCGGATGCCGCGACGATCAGCGGCGCGCCCCACCCAGTAGGCGAGGAGACCACTCACCAGCACCGAGGCCCCGTAGGAGGCCGACAAAGCCGTCTTCGAGAAGTCGGCGCCGGCCGCCTTGCCGGTGATGAGGATCGAGGTGGCGTAGAACAGGGTGCCAAAGGCGACGGCCACCAGGCCTCCGAGTGCGGACATCCAGCGCCAGGACCACTCAGCCATGTCGCCACCACGCTACCGAGGAGGGTGGAAAGGGGCAGGGCTGCCCGCTGGGAGCGGGCGCTGGATTGGATGAGATCGTGGCGGCCGTAGCATGGCGGCCCTGGAGGTGACGATGGGCCACTACCACGATGAGATCAAGGAGTTGGCAGAACCGTCGAAGGCTCTGCGGGCGGCGATCCCGGAAGCCTGGGCCGGATTCGCTCAATTGCACAAGGGCGCCATGGCTGGGGGGGCCCTTCCGGAACGCATCAAGGAGATCATCGCGCTGGTGATCGCGGTGGCCGACAGGTGTGATGCCTGTATCGCCTACCACGCCAGGAGCGCGGCGGCCAAGGGCGCCAGCTCCGAGGAGGTTGCAGAGGCGCTGGGCGTGGCTCTGCTCATGATGGGTGGGCCAGGCACGGTGTACGGCCCGCGTGCATGGCAAGCGTTCCTGGACTTCGCCGGAGAATGAGCATGTCTGTCATGTCACCGGCCGCGGTTGCGAAGGCGCCTAGGCCATGATCGCTTCGATACCGTCGCCGCCCTTCAACAAGTTCGAGATCGGCCCTTTCGACATTCACATCTACGGAATCACCATGGCGCTTGCCGTCCTGATTTCGTACCTCATTATTGTCAGGCGCTACACAACGTTTGGCGGCGATCAGAAGACGGCGGAGCGTGCCTGTTTCTGGGCCGTGGTTCTCGGCTTCACCGGAGCTCGCCTGGCCTATGTGAGTACTCACCTGGGCAACTTCTCGGACGACTGGCTTGGGGTATTCAAACTCTGGAAGGGTGGAATCGCCCTCTACGGCGGGCTCACCTTTGGCACGGTGGCGGCGTTTGTCGTGCTGCGACGCCGGGGCGGCAAATTCACCACGTTCCTGGACGCGGCGGCAATCGGTCTGCCCGCGGCGCAGGCGATCGGACGCTGGGGCAACTACTTCAATCAGGAGCTGTTCGGCACTCCCACCAATCTTCCCTGGGGCCTGGAGATTGAGCTGAGCAATCGACCAGCCCAGTACGTGGATTCGGCGACGTTCCACCCGACATTCCTCTATGAGTCGTTGTGGAACATTGGCCTCATCGGATTCTTGCTCTGGATCGAGCGCAGGCGCAGTCTGCGCCGTGGCTCGTTGTTCGCCCTGTATGCGCTCCTTTATGCCTTCATTCGCTTCCTGCTGGAGTTCATTCGCACCGACACCACGTTCCGCTTCCTGGGCATCAGTCGCAACGGATGGTTCTCAGCTGCGGTGATGCTGGGAGCTTGCGTGGGACTCTGGATCATTTATAGACGGGCCCCAAGCGAGCAGCCGGCGGTAGTCGAATAGGCGCAGAAAGGTGGGTCATGCAACCCGCGTTTCACTGGGTGTAACGGTGTCTGGGGCGTAGAATGGGGGTGAAGAAGTGATGGCTCACCGTATCCCCGGCGTTCGAGACCACCGCGATCTTCAGTCACCCACGTCGGCGGTCTTCCTCAGCGGCTCGAGGTTTCTGCACGCAAGAGAGGCCGCCATCACCACACCTGAGGCCAGGGAGAGCGCGCGGGTGGATTGACGATTCTGAAGGTTGATCCGACCTCGGAGCCGCGGTGAGCGGAAGGAGGATCGCGTCATGTCCAGGCGGTATCGGGTTCTTCTCTTCCTGATTGGAGGCGCCGTCGGCGGGTACTGCGGTTACTGGATCGGCCATGCGCTCGGATGGAGCCATGAGGCCGAGTGGCCGCTAGGAGTCGGTGGTGGCGCCGGTGCGATGGGTTTGTCCATAGGTATGGTGTTTGTTGGCATCGCCGTCGCCGCCTTGTGGATCAGGTATCGGCCGCTTCGTTTGGCCCGCCGGCTGCTCGAAAGGGGTAGCACGGCGCAGGCCACCATTGTGAAGGAGTGGACCGACGGGGCCGAAGTGAAGCCGTTGGGGGATTTGGGCCGTCCCCAGATCGGGCTGGAGCTGATGGTGCACCTGCCCAGCGGGCGCGACTATCGGGCGCGGACCACCAAGCAGGTACAGCCGGGTGAGGAGGTTGTCCTCAAACCGGGCGCCGAGGTCGATGTGCGCTACGACCCGGAACACCCGGACCGGGTTGCGGTGGCGGGAACGGTGACCGCGGCCGTCGGCTAGCCGGGACACGTTGGGTGTTGGACTGGATGCCGCGGGCAACGGCCGGTGGTCGGCGGGTGTAGATACGCTTCGGGTGATATTCTGATTTCGCGACAAGCTCGCGGATTCGGTCTTCTTTCATTCCTAAGCGCCCCTTAAGGCCTGTTGATAAGTGTCCGATATTCCGCTTTACATGGAATCTGGTCGCCGACAGCGGTGGCCGTCGGTCATCGGCTTGGCGGGAGGCGCCAAACGGTTGACGCTGATGGTCATCGTGGTGTTCGTTTGCTTCTTGGTCACGGCAATCTCGGGCCTCTGGTACTACTTCGGCTCCAAACGTGGCGCCGCCGAGCTGCTGGGCGTGCGCGGTGGGACGTTGAGCGTTGCCGTCGAGGGAGCGGTCGACGAGGCGGTGGACGAGGTCGCGTCGGTGGCCGCCTTCTTCAGGTCGAGCCAGGAGGTCACCTTCGACGAGTACGTCGGGTTCATAGGCGACCTCCATCACGACAGATCCATTCTTGGTGTGGCTTTTGTTGCTCCGGTGATGTCGGGATACGTGGACGATTACGAAGCGGCGCTGCAGGAGGCGTACCCAGGATACGAGTTGTATACCCACGAGCTCTATGGAGCCGGCGGCCTGGAACGTCTGAGGATCGAGCGCGACGTCTACTACCCGATTCAGTACTTCGTGTCGGAGGAAGAGGGCTTTGAGCCGGCGGGCTTCGATCTGGGCATGGATGAGCAGAGCCGGCGGCAGATCGAACTGGCGCTCGAGACGGGTGAGCCGACGGTTACTACGCCGGGCGGGTTTGTGGGTACCGAGCAAAATGACGTAGTGCTCGTCATATGGCCGGTGATCCGAGACAACGGTGTGAGACAGGGAGTGGTGGCCGTGGCGATGGACATGAGCGCGGTCATCGATGCGGCAGCGCCGGGCGAATTGGGAGAGAGCATCACCTGGTCGGTCTCCGATCTGGAGGACGTGGACACGTCGGCCGTTGGGGGTGCCGACGGCCGGTGGGCCGCCATAGTGCCGGTGCTCGACAGGGACTGGCTCGTTGAGGTGACCTCGGACGCGGCGGCCTGGAATCCCTGGACACTGATGGCGATCATGATTGCCGGGATCATTGGGAGCCTGGTTGCCGGGTATGGAGTACACCTGCTCGCGCTGCGGGTCCGTGGCCGCAGAGAGCTGGATCGCCTGGTGGCGCTCAACTCACAGAAGGATCATTTCCTGGCCGCGGTGAGCCACTCTCTGCGGACGCCCCTGACCTCCATTCTCGGGTTTGCCCAGGAGCTGACGGGCCGCCCCGGCGACTTCGATGCCGCCGAGCGGGCGGAACTGCTCACCTACATATCGGATGAGGCGAGGTCGATGGAGGGTGTGGTGCAGGACCTGCTGGTCGTGGCGCACCTTGAGGAAGGTGGCCAGGTATCGGTGCGCCGTGAGTTCCTACGGGATGTGGCCGGACGTATACGCCGTGTCGTGGCCCAGCATCCGACGGCCCGGTACGCCGCAGTCTCAGTGGACGGGAATGGGGCGGTGTGGGCCGATGGAGGCCGCCTGGCGCAGGTGGTACGGAATCTTGTCGACAACGCCGTGCTGCACGGCGAGCCACCCGTCGAAATTTCGATCTCGACCGATGGCGGTTTTGTGCGGGTTGTGATCAGGGATCGTGGGCGGGGGGTGCCCGCCGAGGCGGTCGGGGGGCTTTTTGAGCGCTACGGAGCCGGGCCCGACAAAGAGGGCATGCCGGCTTCTGCGGGCTTGGGCCTGGCGGTGGCGCGGCAATTGGCGCGGCTGATGGGCGGCGACCTCCGCTATCTGGGTGGGGACGGCGGCGCCTCGTTTGAGCTCATTCTCCTGGCCGCCGACGGATCAGAATCCGCAGCACCTATGAACGGGGTCTTTGATCCGTTGAGATCCGCTTCATCCTGAGATCCGACATCCTGGTCCTCAAAACGAAAGGGTGCTGCGACGTGTGCCGCAGCACCCTTACAGATTCAGCCTCGGTTACTCGGTCTCGGCCTCGGAGAAGAGCTCCTTGATTGCCCCAACGCTGCCGAGGATGCCCGTCAGCTCGACGGGTAGGAACACCTTTGAGGCCTTGCCGTCGGCGATTCGGGCCAGTGCTTCCAGGTAGCGGATGGCAATGAGGTCGGGTGTGGGATCGCCGGTATGGATGGCTCCGAAGACCCGTTCGATGGCCTGGCCTTCACCTTCGGCCACGGTGAGCTTCTGGAACTTCTCCGCCTCGGCCACTTCCTTGATGGCCTGGGCCTGGCCCTGAGCCTCGAGGATACGGGATTCCTTCACGCCCTCGGCGCGAAGGATGGCGGCCCGCTTGTCGCCCTCGGCCTCCGTTACCACGGCACGCCGTTCCCGCTCCGCCTTCATCTGGCGGTGCATGGCCTGGGTGACGTCCGGCGGCGGGTCGATGCGCTGGATCTCGACGCGCACCACTCTGGTGCCCCAGACGTCTGTGGCCTCGTCGAGGATCTCTCGCAGCTGCGCGTTGATCGTGTCGCGCGACGTGAGCGCGGAGTCCAGGTCCATGTCGCCGACTATGTTCCTCAGGTTGGTCTGGGCCAGCTTGGTGGCGGCCAGGATGAAGTTGGCCACGTTGTACTTCAGCTTGACCGGGTCGGTGGCTTGGTAGTACACGACGGCATCGACGGTCACCACCACGTTGTCCTTGGTGATGACCTCCTGCGGGGGCACGTCGACCACCTGCTCCCGCATGTCGACCGGCCGGATCTTCTCGATGAAGGGGATGATCATCTTCAGGCCGGGGTCCAAGGTGCGGTCGTATCGGCCGAGCCGTTCGACAAGCCCTTTCTCGTACTGCTGCACGATCTTCAGGCCTGCGGCGGCGATGATTATCACCACGGCCGCGGCGACGATCAGTAGGACTAGTAGTGGATCCATTGCTCTTCTTGCTCCCTTCTGTCTGTGGATACCTGTGCGATCGATCAATCTTCGGGTTCCACCACCAGCCTGGTTCCGCGTACGTCGGTGATGCGCACTTCGGTGCCCTCGGCGATGGGATCCCCATCGGTGGTGGCGCGCCAGAACTCGGTGTCGACCCGGACGCGACCCACGCCGCTTGTGCGACTTATGGCCTCGATGACGATGGCCCTCTTGTTCCTGAGCCTGTTGGCGCCCACGGCCGGTTGCTCGCCCTCGGTTTGATGTATCCAGCGGCGCAGAAACGCGAGCGCCAGCACGGACAGGGCGAGGAACACGATCATCTGTACCGCCGCGTCGACGTCGAACCAGGCCAGGGCCATGGCCGCGATTGCCCCCACGGAGAAGGGCAGCATGAAGAACCCGGCCGTGAACATCTCACCGACGCCGAAGACCACGGCTGCCGAAAGCCATACCCAACGCCATATCTCGTTGTCCATACCGTTGTTGCCTCCTTCTCCTCGCGTGACCACGGCGATGGCGATGATCGCCGCCACGGCCAGGAGCATCGCCACGTCGGTGGCGCCGAACCGACGCCGCTTTGTGAACACCTCATCCCAACTCGGCAGAGTGTCGGCGGCGCGGGGCCGCTGTTCGGCGGCCCACTCCCTGGCGAAACCGGCCAGGTCGTCGCCGATCACTTGACGGGGCAAACGTCCGGCGATGGCCGCCTCCGCCAGATGAGTTTCCAGCTCTTGGCGCATCTCCTGCGACAAGCGCTTGGATATGCCGGTGGAGCGCCAATAGCGCTCGCAGTCGGCGACGATCGTCTCGATCTCGGACCGGTCAACCATCATTGCCTCCGTTGAGGACCCGGTCGACTCCCTGAGAGAGTGTCTTCCATTCCTTGATCCACTCGCCGAGCCGGCGTTGGCCGGCGGCGGCGACTCGGTAGTACTTGCGGGGCGGACCGCCGGCGGACTCGACCGAGTACGACTCGACGAGCCCTTGGCGCTGCAGCCGGCTCAGCAGCGGGTAGATGCTGCCCTCGCCCACCAGGGCGAGCCCGCGCTCTTCCAGCTTACGGACCATCTCATACCCGTAGCTGGGCTCCTCGGCGATCACCGCCAAGAGACACATGTCGAGCACTCCTTTGAGCAGCTGGCTGCTGCGTTCCACGATCGCCTTCTGCGGTCTACCTTGTGTAGCATGCTAGCACGCGGACCCTTGCCTTGCAAGGTAGCCTTCCCGGCAGGTACACCACCTTGCGGGCCGCCAGCAGCGGAGCGCTCAGTCGGCGATATCGATGTAGATGCGGGGCGGTCCGGTGAGCGTGCCGACGGCAAACGGCTTCTGCTCGGAGACTCCGATGACCCAGATCATCTCCGCCTCAAAATCGTCGACAAAAACGATCTCCTCGACACTTGCCGAAGCCGGATCGATGCGCTCGGGCCCGGAGTAAGTCTGGACTGCACTGTCGCCGCTCAGGTCGAATCGGCGAGCCGGGGTGATGTGCACCAGGATGAAGGTATTGCCGTCCACCGCGACCTCGCCGCCCCCCTCACCCATGGTGGTGAAGAATGGTCCCGGGTCGTAGCGGATGTTGTATGCCGGAACTGCGGTACCGCCAAAATCGAAGACCACCCGGGTGAAACCCTCTTCACGCTGTGCCCAGCGGACATCGACGAGGGTAGCCGAGAGGACACCCGGACCCACTGGTCCACTCTCCGGCCCCGTGTCACCGGCAAAGGCGCTGCTGCTGGTGGTGGCCTCGGCGGTGGTGGTTGTGGTTGCTTCGGAAGCTGTGGTCGAGGTCTCGGCGCCGACCGTGGTGGTGTCCTCGACGGTGGTGGTGGTGTCAGCATTGGCTGTGGTGGTGGCGTCGTCGTCCCCACAGGCGGCGACGATGGCGAGTGCGATTGCCAGGATGGCCAGCCTTGCATGTCTCGCTCTCATGGTCTCCCCTTGACGATGGAGACAGGCTACCGGCCGGGCGCTCAGTCGGCGATGTCGATGTAGAGCCGCGGAGGGTCGTCGATCGTGCCGACGGAGAACGCCTTGGTGCCCGTCGTCTCTATGGGGAACTCCCACTCGCCGCTGCCGCCGCCCATGCCCCCGGAGAAGACGGAGCCCACCGAGATGGTGCCGATTGCGTGTTCGCCGGATGCATCGAACACACCGGGCTCGTAGGGGTCAAACGGCACCGATATGAGGAGAACGGACAGGGTGGTGGGACCGGTGTAGCTGATGTAGTACCCGGGGATCCCTCCCGGTGAGAAATCGAATACCACCCGAGTGTATCCCTCGTGTTGGTGATGGCGAATGTCGATCACCCTTCCCGTCGGGGTTCCCTGGGTGGGTCCCGATTCTTCGCTTGTGTCACCGGAGAAGGGAGGCAGCGTTGTTGTGATCGGCGCTGCCGTTGTTGTGGTGGCCGCCACGGTTGTGGTGATCTCTTCGGTGGTCGGAGGGAGGGTGGTGGTGTCATCGGCGAGAGTCGTCTCTGCCGATGTTGCCGAGGCGATAGTCGTGGTGGCGGTGGCGCCATCCTCTCCGCGATTGAGCACGATGATGATCACCGCGGCCAGAAGGGCAACGAGAATCCCACCGAGCGCGGCGAGGATGATTCCATAGCGGTCGGAAGGCGCCTCAGGGGGCGCGGGCGGCTCCTGGGTCATGGCTTCTCCCTCGTGAGCTTGTGGCCCAACCTAGTCCGCAGGCCGAGGCCTCAGGAGGCGGCTTCGAGGGTGATACCGTCGGCGTCGGCGTCAACCTGGATTGTGCCGCCGTCGCCGACGCGGCCTTCGAGGAGTTCGACGGCGAGCCGGTCTCCCAGCTCACGATCGATGAGCCGTTTCAGCGGACGGGCCCCAAAACTGGGGTCGAAGCCGTTGTCGGCGAGCCAATCGAGAGCGGCAGGAGTGAGTTCGAGTCCGATGTGGCGCTCGGCCAGGCGACCTCGAAGCCGTTCGATCTGGATGTCGACGATACGCCGCAGGTGTTCGTGTTCGAGTCGGTGGAACACCATGACGTCGTCAACCCGATTGAGGAATTCGGGACGGAAGTGACGGTGTACGACGTCCAGTACCCGCTGGCGGACGATCTCATGGGGCAGATCGGGATCGATCAGCTCGGAGCCCAGGTTTGAAGTCATGATGAGCACGATGTTGCTCAGGTCGACGGTACGGCCGTGGCCGTCGGTGAGGCGGCCTTCGTCCAGCACCTGCAGCAGAACGTTGAAGACGTCCTGGTGAGCCTTCTCCACCTCGTCGAGAAGGACGACCGAATAGGGGCGGCGACGAACGGCCTCGGTGAGCTGGCCGCCTTCGTCGTAGCCTACGTAGCCGGGCGGCGCTCCGATGAGACGGCTCACCGAGTGCTTCTCCATGTACTCCGACATATCGATACGGACCATGGCCCGCTCGTCGTCGAAAAGGAACTCGGCGAGCGCTCGGGCCAGCTCGGTCTTTCCCACGCCGGTGGGGCCGAGGAAGATGAACGAGCCGATAGGCCGGCTGGGATCGGCCAGCCCGGCACGCGAGCGGCGGATGGCGTTGGCGACCGCGGCGACGGCGTCGTCCTGGCCGACGACCCTGCGGTGCAGATGCTCCTCGAGGTGCACCAGCTTCTCCACTTCCCCTTCCATGAGCCTGGAGACGGGGATGCCGGTCCAGCGGCTAACCACCTCGGCGATGTCCTCCTCGCCAACTTCTTCCTTGAGCATCGTCAGCTCGGCCTGCAGGTTCTGGAGCGTCTCTTGGTCTCTTTCGAGACGCTCCTCGAGTTGGCGAAGAGTGCCGTAGCGCAGCTCGGCGGCGCGCTCCAGGTTCCCGTCCCGTTCGGCGCGTTCGGCCTCGGCCCGGGCGTCTTCGATCTCCTGTTTGGTGGAACGAAGCTTGGTGATCGCCTCCTTCTCGAGGGTCCAGTGAGCGGTGAGGCGGTCGATGTTTTCGCCGGCGTCGGCGAGTTCGGCCTCGATGTCGGCGAGGCGCCTTTTGGACGCCTTGTCGGTCTCCTTGGCCAAGGCAGTTCTTTCGATCTCGAGCTGGCGGCGCCGGCGGTCGAGCTCGTCTATCTCCTCAGGCATGGAATCGATCTCGATACGCAGGCGGCTCCCTGCCTCATCGACGAGGTCGATCGCCTTGTCGGGGAGGTGGCGTCCGGTGACGTAGCGGTCCGAGAGGACTGCGGCTGCGATGAGGGCGGCATCGGTGATCCGGACTCCGTGGTGGACCTCGTAGCGCTCTTTGAGACCGCGCAAGATTCCGATGGTGTCTTCGACGGAAGGCGCGTCGACAAAAATCGGCTGAAAGCGGCGTTCCAGGGCGGCGTCCTTTTCGACGCGGGTGCGGTATTCGTCGAGTGTGGTGGCGCCGATCATCTTCAGCTCGCCGCGGGCCAGCATCGGCTTCAGCATGTTCGAGGCGTCCATGGCGCCTTCGGCGGCGCCGGCGCCGACGATGGTGTGCATTTCGTCGATGAAGGTGATGACCGATCCCTCGGCGGCCTTGATCTCGCTGAGCACGGCCTTGAGACGCTCCTCGAACTCGCCGCGGTACTTGGATCCGGCGACTATGGCGCTGAGGTCGAGGGCGACGATACGTTTCGACTTGAGGCCTTCGGGCACATCGCCGTCGACGATGCGTCCGGCCAAACCCTCGACGATGGCGGTCTTGCCCACCCCGGGCTCACCGATGAGCACCGGATTGTTCTTGGTGCGCCGCGACAGCACCTGGATCACGCGGCGGATCTCGTCATCGCGTCCGATCACGGGATCGAGCTTGCCCCGACGGGCCTCCTCGACAAGGTCGCGGCCATACTGTTCCAGCGCATTGAAGGTGGATTCGGGGTCTTGGCTGGTGACCCGTGTCGAGCCCCGTAGTGAGGCGAGGGCGTCGAGCATGCGGTCTCGGGAGACACCGAACGACCGCAGAGCCTGACCGGCGGCGGAATCGCCGGCGGAGATGGCCAGAAGTAGGTGTTCCACCGACACGTAATCGTCCTTCATCGCGGCGCGCTCGGAGTCCGCTGCCTTCAGGGTGGCAATGAGGCCGGGTGAAAATCCGGTCTCAGCATCGCCGAACACTCGCGGCTTGCTCTCTTCGGCCTCAGTGAGATGCCTTCGCAGGGCGGCGGGGTCGACTTCGAGGCGGGAGAGGAGGGGATACACGATTCCTTCACCCTGCCCGAGCAGTGCCAGAAGCAGGTGTTCGGGCCGGGTTTCCTGGTGGTGGCGTCGTTCTGCTTCGGCGCGTGCGTCCAGAACTGCCTGCTGCGCTCTGTGGGTGAATGTGTTCAGCTCCATACTGTTTCCTCAGGTGTTCCAACCTCGATCTTATATAAAGTGTTCCTAAAAATCTAAGCTGTATTATATCAATAAGGCGGCACGGCGTATACGTGAAGGATTTTCGTCAACGGTGCGGGTTGGGGCCGTTGAGGGGTTCTGGGGATTCCACCTGCGGCGACCAGCGGCCGCAGCTTCCGTCGAATAGCGGTCCGGCGTTCCGGCGCCGGGGAGCTAGCGTCGCCGGCCTATGAGACGTTTTGCTCAGGTCGGGGGCTGGTGGGTGGTCGCCCAGCTGGCCTTTTTTGGTGCTTTGGCCGTGGTATGGATCTTCTTAGGTGGGGATTGGGGATGGGCGGCCACGGCCGGCGGCGTTGTTGTGTTCCTTATGGGGGCTGTTCTGGCCGGGGGCGGTCTGGTGGCGTTGCGGCGGCATCTGTCGCCGTATCCAGAGCCACGCTCCGATGCCACTCTTGTGGTAGGTGGTGTCTATCGGTACGTGCGCCATCCCATCTACGGCGGGATCGTGCTGGGCGCCTTGGGTCTTTCACTGGTCGACGGCAACCTCGCCGGTCTTGGTCTGGGCCTGGTCCTGACCGCTCTCTTCTACGGCAAGACGGGCTTCGAGGAGCAGAAACTCATCGAGCGTTTCCCTCAGTACGCCGGCTACCGAGAGCGGGTGCGCTGCCGTCTGCTTCCCGGAATCTGCTGAGGATCAGGCGCGCACGGCCCGGGTATCGGCCCAAGCACGCAGACGCTGTACATCCTCGGCCCGGGCCACCGACAGCGGCACGATCGATCCGGCCTCGGCAGCAAGCTCATCGGTGCTCAGGTTGATGCCGGTGGCGAAGGCCCGGTACAAGGCACCGACGACCACCGATTCGATTTCGGCTCCCGAGAAGCCGTCGGTGGCCTCGGCCAGCTTGTCGAGATCGAAATTGGAGGGCTCATGGCCGCGCCCGGCCAGCTGGATCTCGAGTATCGATCGCCGCGCCTCGGGGCCGGGGAGATCGACAAAAAAGATCTCGTCGAAGCGGCCCTTGCGCAGAAACTCGGGAGGCAGGGCGGCTACGTCGTTGGCGGTGGCCACAATGAACAGGCCGTCGGGCCTGTCCTGCATCCAGCGGAGAAAGCTGCCCAGGAGGCGAGAGCTGACGCCGCCGTCGGCGTCGCCACCCGTGGCAAAACCCTTCTCGATCTCATCGATCCAGAGGACGGCGGGAGCCAGTGCATCGGCAGTGCGCAGAGCGGATTCGAGGCGCTGCTCCGACTCACCAACGTATTTGCGGTAGACACGGGCCGGGTCGAGCAGCAGCAGGGGCCGGCCCCAGGTGGCAGCGAGTGTTTTGGCGACGAGGGACTTGCCGCAGCCGGGCACACCGGTGAGCAGCATGCCGCGCGGTGGGTCTATGCCCATGGTGCGGGCTCGGCTCGAGCCGATGGCGCGTCCGCGCACGTCCAGCCATTCTTTCAGACCATCGAGTCCACCCACTTGGTCCAGCGTTCCGGTCTCACTCTCGACTAGCTCGAGTACACCGTCGGTGTTGAGAAGCTCGACCTTGGCGGCCCGAACCCAAGGTACGTCGGAGGCGGTGAGACCTCCATCACGAAGAACCGCACGCTGCAGGATGTGTTCGGCATCGGGGAGGGTGAGCCCGTGCAGGGCTTCGACCAGATCGTCTGCGGTGCCGGCCTCGACGTTGAACCCGCGTGCCGAGAGGTCGGCCAGGGTGCGCTGGACGAGGTTGTTGAGTTCGTCTTCACCGGGGGGCCTCAGAGTCCAGGGCACGGCTATGCCCTTCAACTCGGCGGGAACAACGAGACTCGAAGCCGTCAGAACAATGGTTTGGCCTGGCTGGGCCCGCTGGGCGGTGTCCTTGACGGCGCGCAGCACAATGGGGTCGGAGAGATGGTGGGTGATGTCGAGGAACACAAAGATGCCGGGGGCGGTGAGATCCGAGACGAAAGCAAGGGCGCGCCTGGGATCGGCGGTGCGATATTGCGCCGGCATGCCGCGGCGAGCCAAGCCGCGCGCTGCCGACCAGGTCCAGACCGGGAAGTCCTCGCGCTCGGCGATACGGCAGAGCAGATTGAGGAACCGCTGCTCGTCATCGGCCTCGACGACCAGCAACGGGTACTGGGACCGGACCAGGACGCGCAGGTCCGCAGTGGTATCCACGTCCCAGACATCGGCCGGGGTGGGGGTCGGGCTGAGAGGTAATGAGAGTTCAGGTCTCAGAGTTCAGAATCGGTCCGGCACGATCTGAATCCTGGATTCTGAACTCTGCGTTCTGCCATCCCCCTGTAGGCTTCCCCGCGGCACGAGATGACAGGAGCACCGATATGCCGGGATTCATCAAGGACATCAAAGACTTCATCGCCAGGGGCAATCTGGTCGAGTTTGCCGTAGGCCTGTTGCTGGCCTTGTTCTTGTGGCCGGTGGTGGATTCGCTGGTCGACGGCCTCATCATGCCGTTGGTGGCGGCGATGTTTTCCCAGAGCGACTTCAACAATCTCAGCTTCACCATCAGTGACGCGCACATCTGGTATGGGAGCGTGGTCTCGCAGTTGGTGACGTTGACCGGCATTGCCGTGGTGGTCTATTTCGGCGTGGTGAAGCCGTTCAATCTGTGGGACAAACCGGACCGGGATGACGACGAGGACGAGGACACGTCGCTGCTGCGCCAGATCCGGGACTCATTGCGACGCTGAGGCGCCTGCCGGGGTTGTGCCGGCAGATTTGGAGTCCAAGCCTTCACCGCCGCGACAGGCTATTCCTCGAGAAGATCGTCGAGGCGAGGCCTCGGCAGGTCGGGCAGGTTGCGGCGGATCCGCCCGTAGGCGACCCGAGGAGTGGAACTGGTGCGATGGTGCTGCTGCGATTCGCCGAGCAGGCGGCGCAGGCGTGATACCTGCCTCTGGAGGCGGGTGATCTCTTCGCGCATCTCGAGTATCAATTTCACGCCTTCGATGTTGACCCCATCGGCGGTGAGTTCCTGAATCATCCCGAGCCGCTCGAGATCCTCCTCCGAGTAGCGGCGGGTCCCGCCCGGGGTGCGGAAGGGCCTGATCAGGCCGCGCCGCTCATAGATGCGGAGCGTCTGCGGGTGTACGCCGGCGAGCTCGGCGGCCACCGAGATGATGTAGACGGCATCGCTGGACTCTTTTGGCATGGCCTACACCCCCAGGTGTGCTCGCGGGTTCTTGTCACTTTCGAGGTGGCGCAGCTGCTCGACGAGAGCGTGGGCTTCGGGCGAAAGCTCGTCGGGAACGACTATGGAGATGGTGACCAGAAGATCGCCGCGGCCCTTTGAGGTCTCGATTCCCCGCCCCGATACCCGCAAGGTGCGGCCCGAAGCGGTGCCGGGGGGTACTCGCACGGTCACCTTTCCGTCGAGCGTCGGCACCGAAATGTCGGCGCCGAGTGCGGCCTCGGCATAGGAGACGGGAACGATGACCTTCAAGTCTCTGCCGGAGCGCTGGAACACGGGATGGGTACCCACGTGGACCCGGACGTAGAGATCGCCGGCAGGACCTCCGGCGGGTCCCGGCGCCCCTTTGCCGCGCAAACGAATGCGCGCCCCGTCGCCGACGCCGGGCGGGACCTTCACCGTGGTCTTGCGGCCACCGCGTTGTGTGTCGATAGTTCGAGTTGTTCCCTGGACGGCCTCGTGGAAGGTCAAGCTGATGTCGGTCTCCAGGTCGCGGCCGCGCTGCTGGGTGGGGCCGGCGCCACGGGAGCCGAACAGGTCGCCGAGGCCTCCAAAGAGCCCCCCTCCAAAGAGGTCACCCAGATTGCCGAGGTCGTCGATGCGCACGTACTGGGCGCCTCCGCCGGGATCACCCACAAAGGTGCCCTTGGCGAACATCTCACGAGTCTGGTCGTACTGATCGCGTTCGCTCGACAGGACTGCGTATGCCTCGGAGATCTCCTTGAATCGTTCCTCGGCGTTGTCGTTTCCGGGGTTGTTATCGGGGTGGTACTCCTTGGCGAGGCGGCGGTAGGCGTGGGTGATGTCACGGTCCGAGGCGCCGCGATCCACCCCGAGTGCCTCGTAGTAGTCCTTCTCGAGCCATTCCCGCTTCACGTCTGCTCGTCGCCTTCAGGGGGAGCGGAGTCCGGCGGTGACGCCACCATCACCATTGCGGCCCGCAGGACTCGCCCATTCAGGGTGTAGCCGGAGCGGAGTTCCTCTGCGACGACAAGGTCACCGTCTCCACCGCCGGCGACCGCCTCATGGACGGTGGGGTCGAACGGCTCGCCGAGGGCGGCGATGTGCTCCAGCCCTTCCTTGGAAAGGGTGTCCATGAGGAGGTGATACGTGCCGCGGACTCCGGTGAGGATCTGCGTCTCGCGCTCGTTCTGGGCTTCTCTGGAGAAGGCATGGTCAAAGGAATCGAGGACCGGCAACAGGGCCTCGATGAGCCGCTGCGAGGAGCGCGCCGTGATCTCGTCGCGTTCGCGCTCCATTCGTTTGCGGTAGTTCTCGTACTCGGCGGCCAGCCGCTGCAGGTCGTCGAGGTAGTCATTGGCGGATTTTTGGGCGGTGCCGAGAGCGTCGAGAAGCAGGACGACGGCTTCTTCGAGGTCGTCGGGCAGATCGATTCCCGGCGAACCGGAGTCGATGGGCTCGAGGACGCCTTCAGTCGTTTCGTCGGTGCCGGGGTCGTCGATGCTCACGAGTTGTCACCCTCCTCAACAATCTCGGCTTCGACGACGTCGTCGCCGCCGTCACTCTCGCTGGAGCCGGCAGCATCGGTCTGTGCCGCTTCATAGATGCGCTGGCCGAGCACCTGGGAGGCGGTGAGGAGGCCGTCGGTGGCACTTCGCAGGCTGGAGGCCGAGGCGCTCGTGTCCTTGAGCACCGTGCGCAACTCTTCGATCTTCGCCTCGATTTGTGTCTTCTCATCGGCGCCGACCTTATCTCCATACTCGCCGAGCATCTTCTCGGTCTGATAGACGACATGGTCGGCCTGGTTGCGGGCTTCGGCGGTCTCGCGCCGGGTTTGGTCTTCGTTTGCGTGTGTCTCGGCGTCCTGGATCATGCGATCGATGTCATCTCGGGGCAGGGCGGTGCCACCGGTGATGGTGATCTGCTGCTCTTTGCCGGTGCCCAGGTCTTTGGCCGAGACCGAGACAATGCCGTTGGCGTCTATGTCGAATGTGACTTCGATCTGGGGGACACCGCGCGGAGCCGGAGGGATGTCGGTGAGATTGAAGCGGCCCAGGGACTTGTTGTCGGACGCCATGCCGCGCTCGCCCTGCAGCACATGGACCTCGACCTCGGGCTGGCCGTCCGCCGCCGTGGTGAAGATCTCGGAGCGGCGTGTGGGGATGGTCGTGTTGCGCTCGATCATCTTGGTGAAGACGCCGCCCATGGTCTCGATCCCGAGGGTGAGCGGGGTGACATCGAGCAGAAGGATGTCCTTCACCTGTCCCTTGAGCACGCCGGCTTGAAGGGCGGCGCCCGCAGCCACAACCTCGTCGGGGTTGACACCCTTGTGCGCGTCTTTGCCCGTCATCTCCTTCACAAGTTCCTGGACGGCGGGCATACGGGTGGAACCGCCCACGAGGATCACGTGATCGATTTCGGAGATGTCGATTTTGGCGTCCTTGATCGCCTGGTGGAACGGGGCCACCGTCTTCTGCACCAGGTCCTCGGTCATCTTCATGAACTCGGACCGGGTCAGCGTCTTGAGGAGATGGAGCGGCCCTTCGGAGGTCGCGGTGACAAAGGGCAGATTGATCTCGGTATCGGTCACCGTGGACAGTTCGATTTTGGCCTTCTCGGCAGCGTCTTTGAGGCGCTGCTCCGCCATGGGATCGGCGGAAAGATCCACGCCGTGCTCGTTCTTGAACTCCTTGACGAGCCATTCGATGATGCGTTCGTCCCAGTCGTCACCGCCGAGCTGGGTGTTGCCGCTGGTGGACTTGACCTCAAAGACACCTTCACCGATCTCCAGCACGGAAACATCGAAGGTGCCGCCGCCGAGGTCGAAAACGAGGATGGTCTGGTCTTGGCCGCCCTTGTCGAGGCCGTAGGCCAGCGAGGCGGCCGTGGGCTCGTTGATGATGCGGAGGACCTCGAGGCCGGCGATCTCCCCGGCCTCTTTTGTCGCCTGGCGTTGGGCGTCGCCGAAGTAGGCGGGCACCGTGATGACGGCTTGGGTCACCTCGGTGCCGAGATACGCCTCGGCGTCCCGCTTCAGCTTCATGAGGATGCGGGCGCTGATCTCCTGAGATGTGTAATCCCTGTCGTCGATCGTGACTGACCAATCGGTCCCCATGTGGCGCTTGACCGAGCGCACGGTGCGGCCGGGATTGGTGATTGCCTGGCGCTTGGCCACTTCTCCGACAAGTACCTCTCCGGTCTTGGAGAAGGCCACAACCGACGGAGTGGTGCGGTTGCCTTCGGCGTTGGTGATGATCGTCGGCTCGCCACCTTCGTAGACGGCGGCGACGCTGTTTGTTGTGCCCAGGTCGATGCCTATTGCTCGGGACATGGGTCTCCTTGATGTTCACCGCGCTGGCGCGGCAGGTTTGTGTACTTCCTTAGCGTGTTCACAGTTTATAACTTGAGTCGGGTCTTATCAATTCCCGGTGTTCTTCTGGAACCTGCCGTCGAGCCAGGGCTCATGCGCCCGGGACCCGGCACTCACGAGGTCGGCCTATCGGCGAGGCGAATGCCTTCGGTCCGGATGGGGATGCCGAGCAGAGGGCTCGCCTTGGCAGAGAAGACGTCGGGATCGCCTGTGGCCAGGTAGGTGGTGGCTGCTGCTCCGATCGGCGATGGGCTGACTCGGGCAGCCTGGCGGGCGACGGCGGGTGCCGGGTCGATCACGGTGACATCGGGAAAGGCGGCGCCAATGTCGGCGGCCAGAAAGGTGTAGTGGGTGCAGCCGAGCACGACGGTATCGGCGCCGAAGGCGACGAGAGCGCCCACATGGCCGGCGGCTTCCTGCCGTGCCGTCTCGAGGTCGCCGTCTTCCACCAGCTGGGCCAGGCCGGGACAGGGTCTGGGGATGACGGTGACGCCGGCGGCGAATCGATCGACGAGGCTGTCGAAGACGGTGGCCTGGAAGGTGGCCGGTGTGGCGAGTACTCCAACCACGCCGGAGCTGGTCACCGATGCGGCCGGCTTCACCGCCGGCTCCATGCCCACAATCGTCAGCTCCGGGTGCCGCTGCCGAAGGTGGTCGAGGGCGGCTGCCGACGCGGTGTTGCAGGCGATGACCACCTGGGTTGCGCCGAGAAAGACCAGGTGTGCAGTGACTTCGGCGGCGATCCGGCGCACCTCATCGAGTGAACGTTCGCCGTAGGGAGCGGCGGCTTGATCGGCCAGGTAGACGAGATCGGCTTCAGGGAGGAGGTGGCGGATATCACTGAACACGGAGAGTCCACCCACACCGGAGTCGAAGATGCCGATCATCGTGGGTCTTTTGGAGTTTTGAGGCTTGAGGCTGGGGGTGGAAACATGACGAGCGGCCAGGGTAATGCGGCGGGGGGAATGCAGTGCGGGCACGACCGGTATCGAGCCAGGTACGGATTAGCCCGAGCGGATACACCTAACCTCGGCCCATGGCGCTCTGGCCCTTTGACCCACCGGTGACTCCGATGGAGGCGCGAGTTCGGGAGACGCTTCCGGTCGATGACGGATGGTGGTTCGAACCGAAATGGGACGGATTCCGTGCCGTCGCCTGGAGCGACGAAGTCCGCCTCGACAGTCGCAACTGCAAGCCGCTCCTTCGGTACTTCCCCGAGTTGGCGGAATCGCTGCGTTGCCTGCCCCAAGGCACGGTTGTCGATGGGGAGGTTGTTGTTGTGGTGGGCGATCGGCTGGATTTTGCGGCCTTGCAGACGAGGATCCACCCTGCCGGCAGCCGCATCGAGGCGCTGTCACGGCAGATCCCGGCTCGGCTGGTCGCCTTCGATCTGCTGGCCCTGCGCGGTGAAGATCTTCGGCCGGCACCGTTTCACCATCGCCGCGCCGAGCTTGTCGGGCTCCTCGGCGCTCTGGCGGAGCCGTGGCATCTGACGCCTTCGACGGCTGAGCGTGACACTGCACTGAACTGGTTCAGGACGTTCGAGACCGCCGGCTGCGACGGCATCGTGGCCAAACGGATCGATGCCGCTTACCGGGAGGGAACGAGGGAGATGGTGAAGGTGAAGCGTCGTCACGACGTCGACTGCGTCGTGGCGGGCTACCGGCTGCACAAGGAGGGGGATCGTGTGGGCTCAATTCTCCTGGGGCTTTACGACCCCCAAGGGCAGCTCCACTACGTCGGGCATTGCTCTGGGTTTGGCGACGAAGAGCGCCGGACGCTGCTGGGAACACTGCAGGAGGTGGAGGGAGCGGACCCGTTTGGCCCGGCGGCACGCCGTCCGGGGATGGAGAGCCGGTGGAGCGGCGGCGACCCTTCCTGGACGGCGGTGGAGCCGCAGCTTGTGGTCCAGGTCTCCTACGACCAGGTGACTGCGGGCCGCTTCCGCCATGGCACTCGGTTCGAGCGCTGGAGACGGGACAAGGACCCGGCCGCCTGCACTACGGATCAGCTGTGGCACGCCGGCGGAGCGGGATTCTCGGCGGTGGTGCAGAGATGATGGGAACCGGGTCGGCATGGCTGGGCGTCTTAGGATGAACTGGAGGAGACGTATGCGCGCCAGATCTCTGCTCATTGTTCTGGTGGGACTGACCGTGGTGGTGGTCGCCTGTTCAGACGGCGGTTCCGCCGGGTCGACCACATCGGAGGCGACCAGCACAACCGACGCGGTATCGACCGAAGGCATTGGCTACATAGCCTCCGACGCGGAGCGACACGCCGCCGATGCACCTGCTGCAGATGTTGCCGCGCTGGCCGCGGGCAACCGGGCCTTTGCCGTCGACGCCTACTCGTGGCTGGTGGGCCACGAAGACGGCAACGTCGTCTTCTCGCCGGTGAGCGTGCGGCTGGCATTGGCCATGGCGTACGCCGGCGCTCGCGGGGAGACGGCCGAAGAGATGGCCGCTGTGTTCCACTTTGATCTCGATGATGAATCTCTCCATGCCGCCTTCAACAGCCTCGATCAGCTCCTGGCATCGCGCAATCGGCGGGAGGAGCCCGGCCCCGACGGGGAAGAACGCAAGGTTGAGCTGTCCGTCGCCAACACTCTCTGGGGCCAGGAGGGTTTTGGTTTTGAGCCGGCGTTCTTGGATCTCCTCGCTGAGGACTACGACGCCGGGATGCGCATCGTCGACTATGTCGGCGCCGCCGAGCAGGCCAGGCAGACCATCAACGCCTGGGTGGCGGACGAGACCAACGACCGCATCACCGAACTCATTCCGGGAGGCCTGCTTTCCCCCCTGACCCGGCTGGTGATCACCAATGCCGTCTATCTGGATGCCAGCTGGGAGTCGACGTTTGATCCCAACGACACCTGGGACGCTCCGTTCACCCTGCTTGACGGCACTCAGGTGAACGCCACGGTGATACACGACGGTGAGGCATGGCTCCCCTATACCGAAGGCGACGGCTGGCAGGCGGTGGAGCTGCCCTACGTAGGGGAAGAGCTGGCCATGGTGTTCCTGGTGCCGGATGCCGGACGTTTTGCGGAGGTGGAGGCGCTGGTTGAGGGCGGGCTCTTCGATGAGGTCGTCTCCGGCCTTGCTCCAACAGGAGTGGATCTGGGGCTTCCCAAGTTCGAGTTCAGCACCAGGGCGAGCATGGCCGACATGCTGCGGGAGCTGGGAATGCCGCTGGCGCTGGACTCTGGGGCTGCCGATTTTTCCGGCATGACAATCGAGGACCGTCTTTTCATCTCGGCGGTGGTGCATGAGGCATTCATCTCGGTCGACGAGGCGGGCACGGAAGCGGCGGCAGCCACCGCCGTCATCATGGATTTAGCGGCTGCGCCGCTGGAGGGTGTCGACTTGCAGATCGACCGGCCTTTCCTGTTCTCGCTGTACGACCGCGAAACCGGGACCGTGCTCTTTCTGGGGCGGGTGCTCGACCCGACCGCCTAGTCCGGGCTGCGGCGTTTGGACGGCGTGACACGGGGCGGCTCATCGGGCTGCTTCGGATAGTGCGGAGGCCAGGGTGCGTCGCCCAGGCCATGCCGTTCGTCGGCGCGCACCATTTCCAGGAGGCCGGAGAGATCGCCCTCTGCCTCGTCGATGCCATTGGTGAGATCACCCACCTGGTCCCAGCGGATTCGGAACCCTTCGAGTGTCATCTCGGCGGGATCGATGGTGTCGAGCTCATCCCAGTCGAAGGGTGTGGAGACGAGGCCGGTGTGGCGCAGGCTGTAGGCACTGGCCACAGTTTTGTCGGGAGCGTTCTGGTTGTAGTCGATGAATACGCCGCGGCGCTCCTCCTTCCACCAGGCTGTGGTGGCGAGGCCGGGCAGACGGCGCTCTACCTCACGAGCGAGGGCGAGCACGGCCCGCCGGACCAGCAAAAAGGTCCACTCGGGCCGGATTCGCACGCAGATGTGAATGCCGCGGGATCCGGACGTCTTGGGCCATCCGCGCAGACCGTGCTCGCCGAGCACCGATCTGCAGACTGCGGCGACCTGTCTGCAATCGTCGAGATTGAAGCCCTCTGTGGGGTCGAGGTCCAGACGCAACTCGTCGGGGTGGTCGAGCCGTTCTGCTCTGCTGGCCCAGGGATTCAGGTCGATGCAGCCGAGCTGCACCTGCTCGACGATGTCCGAGGCGTCGTCGACCGTGGCCATACGGCCGGAGCGCGCTGAGGGAAATCGCACGTCGACGGTGGTTCGTATGGTGGAAGGGGCTCGTTTGGTGAAGAAGGGCTCGGCGCCGACGCCGTCGGGCCACCGTTTCAGGCTGCACGGGCGCCTTTTGACGGCGCGGACCGCTCCGGGGGCGCAGGCCAGATAATGGCCGACCACCTGGAGTTTGGTCCAGCCTTGATCGGGAAACAGCAGCTTGTCGGGGCTGGTGAGGCGAACCAGGCGGCCCGCTGCCTCCACGGTGGTGGAGTTAGCCGGCACAGAGACCTCCTCGTTGAATGCGGCTCGGCTCTAGGGCGGCTCGCCGTACATCTTTCGGTGCTGTTCGGCTGCGCTCGCCATCCAGTTGTCGCGTTCGATGCGGCCGGGGAAAGCGGACAGCGCTGCGGAGACGTAGGCGATGTCGTCGGTCTGGAGGTTGGCCACTTGCCGGAAGCTCGTGATGCCGAGGCTCTTGAGCAGCCGCTCCAGCTGCGGCCCCACCCCGTGAATCAGCTTGAGGTCGTCGTCGACGATGGGGCCCGAGCCGCGAGTGCGCTGTGCGATCTCAGCCATGCGCACGATGGCGGTGTCGCGATCGGGGTACCGGGGCTCCTGCCATCCGGAGAGGCCCAGTCTGGACTCGAGCTGGGCGATTCGTTCATCCCTTTCGTGGAGTTCGGCAGTGCTTTCGATCTGATCCTGGACGGCCGAGTACAGCTGAGCTTCCAGCTCGGTGATGCGTTCATCGCGTTCCTCCAGCTCGGCCAGTGTCTCTGCCCGCTCTTGAGGAATCGCGGCGAGCTGCGCCGTCAGCTCGGAGATGCGATCATCTCGCTCCGATAGACCGGCGTCGCCGCGGGCAAGATCTTCTGTGACGGTGGCGAGTTCCTCTTCGAGGCGGCCGAGACGTTCCCGGCTCTCCTCTAGGTGGCGTTCGAGGTCGCCGATGCCCAGTGACTGCTGCTCCAACTCAGCCTCGAGGGAGGGGATTGCAGCAGCCTCTTCGACGAGGCGGGAGATTTCGGCATCTTTGTCTTTGATGATGCCGCCGAACCGGCTCTCCGTATCGTCGGTCTTCTGTTGCGCCGTCTCGAGATCCTGCCGCAGGCTCTTGATGGTGGATTCGAGTTGGCTGATACCTTCAGTTGCCGACTCGAGCTCGCTCTGCCGAGTGGTCATCTCACTCTGCAGTTCAACAAGCGCCGACTGCTGCTTCTCCATGATGGATCGTGCCTCTGCCAGCTCTCTGGCTCGGGCCTCGAGGCCGGCGGTCTTCTCGGCCGCGTCGTCCCGAACACCGGCGAGATCGGCCCCGGTCTTGGTCAGCCGCTTGTCGAGGGCGGAAACGCTCAGCTTCCACTCGTTCAGTTCTTCGCGCAGATGCGCCGCCTGCTCGTGTGCGGTGCCGAGCTTGGTTTGGTACTCACGCTCCAGTGTGCGCTGCAGGAAGAAGCGGCGCACGATCCATCCAATGAGGAAGCCGATGAAGGCAGCGGCCAGCATCCACCAGATGATCTCAAGGATGGCGTATTCGGTGCCTCGCATCAGCCGTCTCCTTCCTGGATCACAAACTCGATGCGCCGGTTCTGTGCTCTGCCCTCTTCGGTGGAGTTGTTGGCGATGGGGTCACTCTCACCGAAGCCGATCGCCGAGAGCCGGTCCGCAGAGACGCCGCCGGCGACGAGATAGTCGACGACGGCCTGTGCCCTGGCCTCGCTCAGGGCCAGGTTGAACTGGGCATCCCCGACGTTGTCTGTGTGACCCTCGACAACCAACTCTGCATTGGGGTTGTCGAGCAGGACATCGATGGCAACATCGAGCAGGTCCTTTGCCTCGGCGCTGAGGACGGCGCTTCCCGTCTCGAAGTTGCTGGAACCGCTTAGCAGCTCGGTGAGAAATGAGGCGATGCTGCTGTTGTTGTCTTCGAGATCGACGATGACCTCGAGGTCTTCGGCGACGAGGCCGGCAAGCGCAGCGTCGGCAGTCGACACGGCCTCTGCAGAGCCTCGGCCCCAGATGGTGATGACATCGTCCTGGAGGGTGATGGTCCAGGCGTCGAGCTGGGCCAGGTCGGCAAAGATCCCGGGAATGGATTCGAGATAAGGCGGCGAACCGACCGAGTCGCCGGCGGTGAGCCGGTCGTCCACGTTTGCGGCTCCGAAGCTCGCCTCTGCGGCCGCGGCGATGTCGTCGACCAAGGACTCGTCGGGCAGGAGCCCGCGCAGGGTGAGGGTTCCTTGATCGAACACGGCCCCGAGCGTAGGAGGGTCCACGACGACCACCAGAAGCTGGTATTCGACGGTGGCGGTGTCACCCACCGCCGCGGTCACGGCATCGACGAGATTGGCCCGTGCCGGCGCCGAGTCGACGATACCGGCGATCAGAACCTCGGTGCCCGAGAATCCGACGCCGCCCTCGGTGAACCCATCCATCACTCGCAGCACCCCAGGTACGGTGGCAAGCCATTCCGGGGCGGAGACATCGGGGTTGACCAGGAGCTCATTGATGACGGAGTCGGCCCCGAACCTCTCCTCAGCGGCGGCCACGATGGCGTCTACGGCGGCTTGGTCGGGCACGACGCCGGACAGCGTGATAGCGTCGGCTCGGACTACGGCATCGACGTGTGCGACACCCGGCCCGGCACCGTTGTCTACAGCCTCGGTCGCGATGAGAACGGCATCGGTGTTGATGCTGTGTACGCCGCGTAGCTCTTCGACCGAGGCGGCGGCTTCGTCGAGGGCCAGCTGGTTCGAGACAAATCCCGCAAGAACCGCATAACGTCCCTCGAACTCGACATCCAGGTCGGTGCCGGCGAGCACGGCCTCGGCGCGCCCGGTGAGGTCCCTCTCTTCATTACGGACGCCCCAAGACACGGCGGCAAGGATGAGGGCACCCAGGGCCACGGTTAGCAGCAGGGCCATGAGCGGGAACCGCAGGCCGTGGTCTTTCTTCTTGCGGGATTTCATGATCCTCGATCCAGTCTTGCTGCTGGGGCGCCGGGGAACTCGGGAGCCTGCTGCTCGCCCGGGATCAAAAGGGTGTAGGTGAGGCAAACATGTTCCACTCCCCGGGACTGATCATGTTGCCTGGTCAGACTTTATCCGACGCCGGGCGGGCCATGGCGCCGGCTCCAACGTACGGCGCCGAGCTCGTGCCACGGGTTGCCGGCGCAATCAGCCGGCGAGCGTGCCGCCGAACACCTGCCAGGCGAGTGCACTCTTGGCGGCGAGGCTGAGCACTATGTAGGCCTTCTCGCCGTACAGGTAGTCCCTCCATTTTCCCACGCCGCGGTACTGGAGCACCTGGTTGACAGCGAAGCTGTTGAAGAAGACAAACAGCGACACGAAGATCCCGAACACAAACCCGGGCACACCTCCGTGGGTCGCCTGTGCTCCTCCCAGGGCAAGACCGATAGCGATCCAAGGCACTATTCCGATGATGGAGCCGAACACGAACGGCCACCAATCGACCTTGTCCCGGCCCTGGTTCACCCGCTCCATGAGCAGACCGAACAGGATCATGGCGGCATTGGCTCCAAACAGGCCGATCAGTGCGAAGATGTTGGTGATGCCGGTGAGCATGGCGATGAGCACAACCATGATCGAGGCGCTCACCGAGTACTCGATCCAACGGGCGTAGTTGATGGTGTTGCGCAGGTTCCTCTCGTACCAGCCCACAATCCTGGGGGTGGCGACGAGCAGGTGGTCGAGGGCGGCGAGTCCCAGGAACAAGGCAACGGCCACGCCGTAGCGGACGTCGAAAACTGTGGTCGGTTCGGGCAGGGCCGTGCCCGGGGGGCCTTTCTGGTAGGCCGCCGATACCGGTATGGCGAATTCGTTGCTGAGGGCGAGGATGGCCGCGGCCTGGGCGAGGTGCACCAGGCCGACGATGATGTTCCCGGCACGAAGGCGCCGCATGCGGCCTTGTTCGGGTGTGCTGTTCATATGACGGATTCTTGTCATTTCAGTGCTCCTATGAGAACCGGAATTTATCCGGCGACCGCGGGCAGATCGGGCCCGCCCCCGGAAGCCGAGTTTGCCCCGGCGAGGCGGTCGAATGAGTCGACGATAACCTCGACGAAGCGGTGCTTGTGGTGCCAGAGCAGGCTCCCGTGGCCGGCGTTGGCCCATCGCATACTTGATCCGGGCCAGTGGCGGTGGATGGCCTGAACCGAACTTGTGGGAACGTAGCCGTCTCGAGTCGCCGCCAGCAGGACGGCGGCTTCCGGTGCGGCCGGCGGGTTGAAGTACAGGACGCTGGCCGAGAGCAGGAAATCGTACAGCCGATGTCTGGTGTCGGGGTTGTCGCCTCCGAGGGCGTCCCAGTCGAAGGTGAGACCGACAAGACCATGGAGGAAGGGAGGTGCTGCAGAGTGGGCGGCCGCGATCGGAGCCGCCGCCACCGCAAAGGGCACCGTGGCAGCAACATACGCGGCGGTATTGCCTCCCATGCTGAAGCCGCTGACCCCAACGGTGTAGCCGAGGCGGCGGAAGTGATCGGCAAGCACCCGGCCTTCGCCAACGGCGCTTCGCCCCATGACGGCGAAGTCCGAAACACGGGCGATGGGCTGGTCGCCGTCGGGCGCGGGACTACGTGCTCCGTAGAAGGGCTGCTCGAGCATGACGGACGCGATTCCGCGTTCGGCGAGGACATGGGCCAGCTTGGTACGGGGTGCATAGCCGTGTTCATTCCAGGCTGCGGCGAGCAGAACCAGGCGCTCCGGTTCCTCATCGGTGGTGATCAGCCGGGCCCGAGCTAGGCGGGCCGGTTCCGGCAGGTTCTCGCCGGGGCTCTCGAAGGTGAGATCCTGGATTACTATGCCGTCCTCGCGCCTTGCCGGCTGCGTGGTGAACGGGATTTTCGGTATGGGTGGGGCGTGTCTGGCGTTGGCCACGTAGTAATCGAGGATGTCGATATCACCCCAGCCATGGCGGAATACCCGCCGGTGCGGGGGGGTGCGGGCCAGGGTGTGTGCGGCGACACGATCGAGCCAGTGCACAGCACCTCACCCTAGACGGGCGAATCGAGGGCAGTCGGAGCGGGTGGCTGCGGCGTAGCATCAAACACCGGGGGATTGATGTCGACCAGAAGACGTATCGGCTTTGTGGCAGGCGCCGGGCTCGGCGCTGCTGCGGCCGTCGCCCTGAGGCGGCGCTGGAGCAGCAGGGACTCCGGCGGTGCTGCTCTCAAGTCCGCGCAGCCGGGCCCTCTCGGGGTCGCCTTCCTGGATCATCTGGCCGAGGCGGTGCAGATTCGCACCGTTGGACACGAGGACGCAGACCTTGTTGATGCGGCCCCGTTTGATGACTTCCACGCCTTCCTGAGGCGAACCTACCCATTGACTTACCAGCGGCTCGAGCACGAGATCGTGGCCGGGCACTCATTGCTGTACGTGTGGGAGGGCAGGCGCGCCGAAGCCGCTCCGGTGCTTCTGATGGCGCACATGGATGTTGTCCCGGTGGAGCCGGGCACCGAAGCGCAATGGGAGTTTCCTCCATTTGCCGGTGAGCGCAGCGACTTCCATCTTTATGGACGAGGTGCCCTCGACGACAAAGGGCCGCTCATCGCCATATTCGAGGCGGTGGAGAGTCTGCTTACCGAGGGTTATGCACCCGAGGCATCTGTGTACATCTCGCTTGGGCACGACGAGGAGACCGGCGGAGCGGCCGGTGCCGCCGCCGTCGCCGACATGCTTGCGGTGCGTGGGGTTCGGTTTGGATTTGTGCTCGACGAGGGCGGCGTCATCGGCGAACAACTGATCGGCGGGGCCGCGGAGCCGATTGCCCTGCTGGGGATCGGAGAGAAGGGCTATCTGAACGTGGAGCTGAGCGTCACCGGCCCCGGTGGGCACTCGTCCGTGCCACCGGCCCACACCGCCGTGGGGCGTCTTGCCGCCGCAGTCGCCCGGCTCGAAGAACAGCCGATGCCGGCGCGGGGAGACGTGCAGAGGGAGGTTCTTGCCGCGGTGTTTCCGCGC
>Ga0307421_1000309_pt1 | contig 32190 bp, 26 predicted proteins | sample SalMarWE160270MG_FD_202163 | JGI IMG/M metagenome (GOLD analysis project Ga0307421, IMG submission 202163) | Salt marsh sediment microbial communities from the Plum Island Ecosystem LTER, Massachusetts, United States - WE1602-70 | ecosystem: Environmental > Aquatic > Marine > Intertidal zone >... | reverse complement strand
TGAAAGAGAACCCGAAAAGAAGGATAGCATAAAACTATCTGACATAAGACCTTTTGTATGGTCAAAACTGGTTCATCCAGCCAACAAATGTATCTTTAACTATGTTCCATGTGATAATGATTTTGAATTGGACTTTGCCAAGTTTCTGGATAGGGCTGAAGATGTGAAAGCTTTTAGCAAAATCGTTTCTAAAATAAGGTTCTTTGTAGAATATAGAGATTCGGATGGAAATCTTAGGCTTTACTATCCGGATTTTTTAGTTTTAACTAATAAGGATGAGCGCATAATAGTTGAAACAAAGGGAAGAGAAGATATAGATGTAGTACACAAAGACAAAAGAATAAAGTTATGGTGTGAAGACGCAACCAACTTAACGAAAAATGAGTTCTCATTTATAAGAGTTAATCAAGCCGATTTTGAAAAATATAGATTTAAGAGCATTAATGAATTAATCTCAACGTTAAATAGATAAAAATCATTCGTGCTATTAGTGCAATTCGTTGTTCCTTTATTTTTTAAATAAATTTTTGAACTTTGATTTGTCTTTTTCCATCTTGACATTTAATTTTATGCAGAGGACCTAAAAAAACTCGAAAGAGACCGACTTTCGGGAGTAAGTTTGGAGTACCTTAATTCAGCAGTTTCTGGCATTTAAGTTTTAGCAAGATATATAAATAAGGAAGAAGGATACTGTAGCGTCTTAATAGGAATGACAAAAGGCAGTGAAGGAAAAGATTAGCCATTGAGATGCTTCGCATGAATCGGGCAAGCAGTGAAACTCACAAGGTTTCAGCCTTGCTTTTTCGCAAAAAGGTTTACTCAACCTTCATCTGTAGGAGGGGTATCCCTGTCCCGAATCCCGACTCTCTTTACCCGTTTATATAGAAATCCACTTTTTTGATATCGAATTGAGTTTTTTCCAATGAATGAATAAAATTCCAGAGTCCACTATCAGTAAAAGTTATGTAATTCTGCCTTCCAAAAGCAGGAATTTCTACTTTATCTTCTGAAACGATGATGTATATCGTATTAGAGCCTCCGGGTGGTTCGACATTGAAACAGGAATTTTCCGGATAAATTACTTCATCTTTTACAAAATTATTCTTTTCAATTTTATTTGGATACAGAAGCCGCGGTTCTTTCGTGGATAAATCGTATCCTATAATGTATAAATACGCTGGCTCCTCAACAGAGACTTTTATCCTTATTCTATCTTTTAAATTGAGAACTGAGGATTTATAATCGTTTCCATATACATCTACAATTGAAGGTTGTTTTTCCATAATCATTGAAGAACTTTCCATGTTATCAAGTTTTACCATAGGGTCTCCGGTTCTCTCTATTGATTCCAGTAAAGTCTGAGTTTCGGTTTTTAAGGCTTTGCCTTCCTCATTCTCTATCCCGGTAAGCATCCTTACCGCTGTTCTAAGTTCTAATTTTGCACTGTAGGGATGCCTGTCCTGCAATTTCCTGGCATTATCAAGTTTTTCCTGTGCTTTATTAATCATTTTTAGCTCGTATTCTTTTCTTCTTCTCCGTGCTCTTTCTATTTCCCCGGGTGGGATTCTGAGGAGTACGTGAGCTCGATATAAAGTTTCCCCATCTTTATTTATCTTTTCCATATGTTCAGCTACAATTGTTAAACCCTCAATGAAGGCAGTCCCTTCCGTTTGGGTCATGCTTTTCGTGTAAACATCCAGATTTTCGCCTTTTTCTTCTATTGATTCAAGAAATTCAGATTTAACCCGCACTCCTATTTCATTAACGATTTTATTCACCGCATCCTTCCTTGCGGATTCATAGGTTTCCTTTTGAGAGGCAGAAAGGACTCCAACACCTGCATATCGATTTTGCCCGGGGTAGTCGCTCCCCCTCCACCATTCCGACTTTTTCGCACTTTTTGATATGCAATTAACCAGTAATAGTAAAAAAGTTAATATTACCAAAATTTTTGATTTCATGTAACTATTTTAACAATAAAATGTTTTATATCAAGGTATAAATTGGTATATTTTTTCTTCTTGACAAAAACCTCCATTTTATTATCATTATAATAAATAAGGGGGTTTATGAAAAAACTATTTTTCATATCTCTAATTTTTATTTCCTGTTCGACTAAATATACAGAGATTGGTAATAAACAGAAAATATCTGAAGACAAAGAGACTCTTTCTTATAATGTATCCGGAATATCTGAACCCTCAACCAACTCTCCATATCTCCGTTTTACAATTGAAGAAAAGGCACGAATAATAGAAAAATATAAAGAGAAAGTGAAAGTCAAAAAATCTCCTAACTTTTTAACTTTTTCACCCCTACTCGGTGTTATCCCTGCTGTTGCACTAAGAAATAAGGGATATGTGGGTTTAGGAGAAACCGTTATCGGGCTCTCTGCTATTACGGTTGCTTCTGCTTTTGTTTTGGTTAAGGCTTCTCCGGAGGATACTAAGTGGAGAACCACTACAAAAGATAATGTTAGAAAAACGATTCCGTTTGATAAAAAGTTTAGATTATTACTTGAAGATGAGGATTATTCACTTGAGTGTACACCCGATAAAAGTGGAAAGTTAGAAATAAGTATGCTCGACTTAGCTCCCTATTATAAAAGCGGAAAGGACTTTAATTTTCTCTTAACATCTCCGGAAGGGAAAAAGCTCAAAAAAATACAGGTAGAAACAGAAGGGATTTCATCCCTTCTTTCAAAGAAAAAAGGAATAAGTTATGCTCAAACAGCCTCGGTAGATGTGGATATGGATATCCCCAGGACTGGAAAATCTTCCCCGGAAGATATAGCGGTGGTGGTTGGAATTCGCGATTACAGCAATCCAAATATTCCCGATGTCGATTACGCGCTAAATGATGCGAGTATAATGAAGGATTATCTAAAAAATATTCTCGGTTATAGTGAAGGAAATATAATTTATCTTGAAAATCCTTCCAAGGGTGAATTAGAAGCAGTATTCGGAACCCACTCCAATCCGAAAGGCAAGCTTTATAATTATGTAAGACCGGGAGAGTCGAATATATTCGTATATTATTCAGGTCATGGTGCACCTGATATAGATGAGAAAAAGGCATACCTTGTTCCCTATGACGCAGACCCTTCTTATATCAGCATAAACGGTTTTTCACTCAATATTCTCTTCGAGAATATCTCAGCTATACCTGCGAGGGAAAAAACCATTGTAATTGATGCCTGTTTTTCGGGCAACACCCCAAAAGGTATGCTTCTGAAGGGGATTTCGCCTTTGACTGTGGTTCCCGTAATAAGCAAAGGATATGAGAACCTGAATATAATCACTGCAGGGAAAGAAGGAGAGGTTGCAGGATGGTATTCAGAAAAAAGACACGGAATCTTTACTTATTTCTTTCTCAAGGGAATACGGGGAGAGGCGGATGTAAACAATGACGGGGTTCTCACTTATGGAGAATTGGCTGATTATCTTGAAGAAAATGTTCCTTATTATTCAAGAAGGCTCCACGGTATAGAGCAGCATCCGGTTTTTACCGGAAAGAGGGAAGAAGTTATAGTGAAATGGTAAAAGACACGAATCTCTGTTGTAGGAGCGGTTTCCCAACCGCGAAAAATGATAGTGGGAAGGATACAATAAAATGATAAGAAGCAAAAAATTTATTTTATCTATAACAACTGTTTTAATTTTAGTTGTTTCAAGCTGCAGTTTTTTTGACTTTGTACCTCCTGAGATAAATTTTATTTCTCCCGGAGATGGAGAGCAGTGTTACGGTAAGGTTGTCCTACGAGCCAAAATTAAGGATAAATATCTTGACAGAACCGAGCTTTATATAAACGGAAATAAAAAATTAGAATATACAGAAAGTGATATCTTCGATTCGCTAACTCTGAGTGAAGGTACTAATTACACAATAAAATTAAAAGCTTTTGATAAAAGAGGAAACTGGAGAGAGGAAGAAGTGAGCAGTGTTACGTTCATTGGTCCTAGACCTCCAACCACTCCTTCAGCACCTTCCGGCCCTACCAGCGGGTATGTTGACAGCACGTACTCATTCTCCGCCAGTACAACCGATCCTAATGGGGATAGTGTTTCCTATCAATTCGACTGGGGCGATGGTAATTTATCTTCCTGGAGCTCGTATGTCTCCAGCAGCAGTTCGGTTTCAATGGATCATTCCTGGTCTTCTGCGGGAACATATTCAGTAAAAGCGAAGGCAAAGGATGTAAATGGAGACGAGTCCGCCTGGTCAAGCGGACATTCAATCTTCGTTTCCAGTATACCACCCAATACACCTTCAGCACCTTCCGGCCCTACCAGCGGGTATGTTGACAGCACGTACTCATTTTCCACCAGTACAACCGATCCTAATGGGGATAGTGTTTCCTATCAATTCGACTGGGGCGATGGTAATTTATCTTCCTGGAGCTCGTATGTCTCCAGCGGCAGTTCGGTTTCAATGGATCATTCCTATTCTTCTGCGGAAACATATTCAGTAAAAGCAAAGGCAAAAGATGAGAGTGGTGTTGAATCTCCTTGGTCCACCGGGCATTCAATAACAATCTCTGGTCCAGGCTCCCAGAAATGGGCTCTCTCAACCGGAAATGATGTGTATTCCTCCCCCGCGATAGGCTCAGACGGCACCATCTATGTGGGGTCCCGTGATAACAATCTCTATGCGATAAACCCGGATGGTTCCCAGAAATGGGCTTTCTCAACCGGAAATGATGTGCTTTCCTCCCCCGCGATAGGCTCAGACGGCACCATTTATGTGGGTTCCATTTCCTATAATAACAATCTCTATGCGATAAATCCGGATGGTTCCCAGAAATGGGTATTCTCAACCGAAGGTACTGTGTTTTCCTCCCCCGCGATAAGCTCAGACGGCACCATCTATGTGGGGTGCGGTGAGGGCAATCTCTATGCGATAAACCCGGATGGTTCCCAGAAATGGGCTTTCTCAACAGGAGATGGGGTAAACTCCTCTCCTGCGATAAGCTCAGAGGGCACCATCTATGTGGGGTCCAATGGCGGCAATCTCTACGCGATAAACCCGGATGGTTCCCAGAAATGGGTTTTCTCAAGAGGAGGTGGGGTGAGATCTTCTCCGACGATAGGCTCAGGCGGTACCATTTATGTGGGGTCCGATGATTACAATCTCTACGCGATAAACCCGGATGGTTCTCAGAAATGGGTTTTCCCAACCGGATATTGGGTGTACTCCTCCCCCGCGATAGGCTCAGACGGCACCATTTATGTAGGGGGCCACAATCTCTACGCGATAAACCCGGATGGTTCCCAGAAATGGGCTTTCTCTGAAGCTTATGGGCCTTCCTCCCCGGCGATAGGATCAGACGGTACCATTTATGTGGGGTCCAATGATTACAATCTCTACGCAATAAACCCGGACGGCACAAAGAAATGGGCTTTCCCAACAGGAGATAATGTGGAATCCTCCCCAGTGACAGGTTCTGACGGCACCATCTATGTGGGGTCCCGTGATAACAATCTCTACGCGATTTACGGTTCCTCAGGAGGGCTTGCAAACACTCCCTGGCCAATGTTCCACCATGATTTAAAACATTCAGGTCGCGAAGGAGGACCGTAAGAAACACGAATCGGGACTTGGAAGTCCCTCCTACAGTAGGAGCGGTTTCCCAACCGCGAATATCGGGACAGCAGTTAAGTTGCTAAATAATCAAATTATAAAAACAAAGAAAAATCCTTTTAAATCTGCGTTCATCTGCGTCCAACTTTAGGATTTGGGATTTGGGGATTGGGATTTAGTTAAAACAAAAACTTCGTGTCTTCGTGGCTAATTTTTGGGATTTAGGATTCGGTTTTTTCCTGTATGTTTTGAATTTCTTTCTTTAACACTGAGAGTTCAAATTCAACAATATTCCATATAATAGAAAAATCTATTCCAAAATACTCATGCGAAATTCTATTTCTTAAGCCAATAATGCCTATCCAATCAATATCTTTATAATTATTTCTTACATTCTCAGGGATATTTTTTGCTGCTTCACCTATTATTTCAAAATTTCTTACAACTGCATCAATTGTCTTTCTATCTTCTTTGAAATCATCAAAACTCATACCTTTTACATATTCCTCAATCAGGCTCATCGATTCCAAAATATCTTCAAGAAACAGCTTCCACTCTCTTTTAGACATAGACCAAGTTCTCCAATATGTATTTTTTGCGATTAGGTTTTATTGCCTCAGGTGTTAATAGGTCAACCTTAATGCCTAATATCTCTTCTAAATAATCTGCCAGATGGATAAAAAGCAGACCCACCGGTTCCTTGAATTCAACAAGTATATCTACATCGCTTTCTGCGTTTTGTTCATTTCTTACATAAGAACCAAATATTGCCATACTTTTTACTTTATATTTTTCCTCTAGTTCCTTTTTATGTTGATTTATAATTTTCTTTAATTCTTCTAAACTTTTCATAATTATAATTTCCTCCAACTCTCTTTTTTATAAGATATTAAAAGTATAAGAATTAGTCAAGGGATATTCATAAACAAACAACCTCTCTAGGCTTCAGCTTACGGCTGACACGGATCAAGAATTATGAACGTCGAGAGTTTTGAATTATGAATTTTGAATTGAAATAATAAAGTCCTCTGTGCCTCCATGTGAGAAAAAAAATAGCTGACGGCCTACAGCTCACAGCTCCCGGCTAAAAAACAACAAATAAATAATCCTTTTAAATCTGCCTGCCCTGTAGGGAGGAACGACCGTACCAGGGCGTTTATCCGCGTCCAACTTTAGGATTTGGGATTTGGGGATTGGGATTTAGTTAAAACAAAAACTTCGTGTCTTTGTGTCTCCGTGTGATAATTATTTGTTTTTTCGTGTTTTTAGTTTGTTTCGTGTTTAAATAAATGTTTTTTCTCTGTAGGCTTTGTGGTTCAAATTTATGTTCTGGCTATGACAAGTTTTTCGCTAAATAAACAAGAAACGGTTTTATCATTCGTAGAGACTGAACAGGAAAAGGGTTTTTCCCCAACATATAATCAAAAATTTTGGCAGAGTAAAACATCGGATACATATTCTTTTTTATTAAATTCTGATAACTTTTAAGCGATTTACCTTCTTTTAAATTTAAGTCTATCACATTCGCAGCGAGGTGAGCGGACTGCACCGCGTTGTAAATGCCTCCGCCGGTTGCCGGATTCACAAGAGAAGCCGCATCACCGATCAAAAGCGTATTCCTCCATACCAATAATTCCGGAGAAGTAAATAAAGGATAAGTCCATTTATAAACATTCAGAGGTTCCGGGAAATTATAATCTTCTAAAATCTTAGATAATATAATTTCCCCATCTTTAAAATCACCGGGTAACGTCCCAAAACCAACATTCGATTTATTTCCTTTTGGAAAAATCCAGGCATAACCGCCTTTAGTATAAGAAAAATCAAAAACAAATTTTTTTGGGGATCGAACAGGAATATCCGCGCAAATGGTTTTCATCATGCTTTTAAACTTTCTGTACCTGCCATATCTTCTGACCACACTACTCACACCTTCGGCACCCACTATTACCTTACCTTTAAACCTACCCAGCGTGGAGTAAACTATTCCTTCCTCTACCTTAAGAACTTTGCATTCTTCTATAAACTCAACACCGGAATCGATAGCCTTTCTTAATAAAAAATCATCGAATTTTTTCCTATCCACTACATATGAAATGGGGGCTTCTAATAAAACATCACACGAGTGCTTGTTCTTCCGAAAAGAAAAACCCGAGACTTTATCTTCTGCAACCGATTCCAACGAAAACGGGAAAAAATCAGCTAAGGAAATCTGAAAAGCTCCGGCACAGGGCTTGGTTCTCGGAAATTTCGCTTTATCGAGAAGCAATACATCATATCCTTTTTTAGACAAAAAATAGGCAAGAGAAGAACCAGCCGGCCCCGCCCCACAAATTATAACATCTCTTTTATTCATTTACTATATTCCAACCTTTTAATTTTAGTATTTGGAAAGAGAATAAGAGAAACACACGCGATGTCAAGCTTTTTTAAATACAGGATTTGGGATTTGGGATATAGGATTTAGCAAAAAAATAAATGATTTTTTTTATTCGTGTTATCTGTGTAATTCGTTGTTCCTTTTTAGGATTTAGTTTTGACTTTGGACTCCGGACATTGGACTTTGGACTAAATTTTGTGTCTACGTGACGAAAAAAATTTCTATCTTGACATTATAGTGAAAATCTCTTATATATATATTAAACAATTTACAAAAAGGAGGTGCTTTTATGGATTATGGTGATTACCCTTCGGCGGGGGCTGCGGCAGGAATGGGTATAGGTATGATAATTTATTTGATAATCGGCATCCTTATGATTGTCGCTATGTGGAAAATTTTTACAAAAGCGGGAAAACCCGGTTGGGCTGCTATAATACCTATTTACAACGCAATAATCTTACTGGAGATAGTTGATAAGCCATTATGGTGGATTATACTTATGTTAATACCAATTGTTAACATAATAATATCTATCATAGTTACTGTTGAGCTTGCAAAAAAATTCGGCCAGAGTGTAGGTTTCGCGATCGGATTAATACTATTAGCGCCAATATTTTATCCGATATTAGGCTTTGGGGGTGCTAAATATCAGGGATAGCATAATTTCTCTTTAGATTCATCCGAATCTATAAAAACCACGGAAATATAACATTTCTGTGGTTTTTTATTAAACAAAGCTTTTCGCACTTAGTCTTAAGCTGTTAGCTTAAAAAACTTTGTGTTCTTTGTGCCAAATATCAGGTACCAGATACCGGGTACCAGGTCCCAGTCAAAGAAAACAACAAATAAATAATCCTTTTAAATCTGCCTGCCCTGTAGGGAGGAACGACCGTACCAGGGCGTTTATCTGCATCCTATATTTAGGATTTGGGGGTTAGGGATTGGGATTTAGTAAAACAAAAAATTTTTCCTCTGTGTTCTCTGTGTGTTTTTTGTTCCCCTGTGTCCTCTGTGGTTAAGTTTTTTTTGTATCGGAAACGAGTTTCAAAAACTCATCTTCCCCGATAATCTTAACACCCAACTCTTTCGCCTTATCAAATTTCGAACCGGGATTCTCCCCCACTACAACATAATCGGTATTTTTAGAAACTGAATTCACAGCTCTTGCTCCTAATTTTTCAACTAAATCTTGAGCTTCTCGTCTGGTACACTTTTCTAATTCTCCGGTAAAAACAAACTTTTTACCACTCAAAGGAAGTTCTTTTTCCTTTTCAATCTTTCCTTCCATTGTAACCCCGGCTTCCTTTAATTTTTCTATAACATCAAGATTCTTTTTATTTTTGAAGAAGGATACAACCGAAGTTGCCGTATTCTCCCCTATTCCTTTTATTTCAAGTAACTCTTCGTATGTTGCGTCTTTCAATTTTTCTATCGAAGGAAATTCGGTTGAGATTAACTTTGCGTTATAAGTACCAACAAATGGAATACCAAGAGAAAATATTAAACGGTCGAAAGGTCTTCCTTTACTTTTATCTATCCCATCTAATAAATTTTCCGCTGATTTTTCCCCCATACGCTCAAGATTTTCTATGCTACTTTTATTCAAATAATAAAGGTCAGCATAATTGGAAACCCAATTTTTTTCTACCAATTGATCGACAAGAACTTCTCCCAAACCATCTATATTCATACCATCCCTGCATCCGTAATGCAGTATACGCTTCTTTACCTGCGAAGGACACCCGATATTTATACATCGATAATAGACTTCACCTTCGGGGCGTACCAGTTTTTCGCCGCAAACAGGACACTCTTCAGGAAATTTAAATTTTTTCTCACTCCCGGCTCTCGAATCTTTATCTACCCCCACCACATGAGGTATTATATCTCCGCCTTTCTCAATAAATACTTTATCCCCCACTCTTATATCCTTTCGTTCTATTTCATCCTTGTTAAATAAAGACGCGCGCGATACAGTCGTACCAGCGACAAAAACAGGTTCGAGTATGGCAACCGGAGTGGCAATACCGGTTCTGCCAATGGACACTTCTATATTATTTAAACGGGTAACTTTTCTCTCGGCAGGAAATTTGAATGCTACAGCCCACCTGGGAGATTTCGATGTCGAACCTAACATTTCTCTTACATGAAGGTCATTAATCTTAAAAACAAGACCATCCGTTTGATAAGGAAGTCTAAATCTTTTGGTATTCCATTCCTTTATTAAATCTTTAGATTCTTCTATACTGTTTCGAATCTCACGAAGAGGACTAACTTTAAATCCGATTCCCTCCAAAAAATCCAGTGCTTCCTTGTGCGTCCCGAAACTATCCGGTAAGTTTCCATAAGAATGAATATAAATATCAAGATTTCTCTCTGCAACAACTTTAGAATCAAGGCTTTTCAATGTACCCGCGGCAGCGTTTCTCGGATTCGCGAATAATTGCTCTTCTTTTTCTTCTTTTTCCTTATTTAATTTTAAAAAAGAAGAATTGGGCATAAAAACTTCGCCTCTAACATCAAGCTTACTATAATTTTTTCTCTTATTAAATAATTTAAGCGGTACACTCTTAATGGTTTTTAAATTCTGTGTTATATCATCACCAACAACTCCGTCTCCTCTGGTGGAACCACGAATGAAATTCCCATTCTCATATTCAAGTGAAACAGCCACTCCGTCTATTTTTTGTTCAACTACCCACTCGATTGTGTCGACTTCATCTTTTAAATGCTTGAAGACTCTTTTTTCAAAATCTTCGAGTTCTTTTTGATCATAAGTATTACTAAGCGACAGCATAGGAGGTTCATGAGTAACATTGGAAAAACCTTCCAGTGGTTCTCCCCCTACTCGCTGTGTCGGAGAATACGGATCCCTTAACTCAGGATATTGATTTTCAATATTCTGAAGTTCCTTCATTAATGAATCATATTCGAAATCTGATATATCAGGCTGATTTAAGACATAGTACTTGTAATTATGACGCCTTATTTTGTTTCGAAGTTCTTCAACTTCCTTTTTTACTTCTTTAGAGGCTTTTTTGTCCGACATAAGACTATTAAGCTTTTAGCAATTAGCTATTCGCTTTTCGCCTTTATTATCTGATTTAATAAGAACTAGTCCATTTGTTTTCTTAAAAAAGTAGGTACATCGAGATCTTCAACGGATTTTCTATCTTTTATAAACGCGGGGCTGTCAAAAATTTCCAGATTTTCCTTCAATTTATTCAACTCTCTAAGTCCGTCATATTCTTTCGCGGTTGAAATTCCCCTAAAATCTATCTTATCGATTTCGTCTTTTTCGGGTTCCCCTATACCTGTAGCAATAAGTGTAATTTCTGCCTCGCTTAAATTTTCCTCAAAAACGACTCCCATAAATATATCATTTTCCTCGTCATCAGCCGCAACGGCTTCCCTTATAACCTCCATAGCTTCTTTCATTTCTTTAAGTGTAAAATTATCCTTATCCACCGTAAAATTGACAAGAACCGCTTTTGATTGTGATATATCGGTATCTTCGAGTAAAGGCGAATTTATAGCTCCCTGAGCAGCTTCTAAAGCCTTATTCTCTCCTCCGGCTCTACCCATCCCCATCAGAGCTTTACCTCTCTTAGACATTACAGTTTTGACATCAGCAAAATCCAAACTCCAATAAGCATCCTTCAGCAGCAATCCACTGATACTTTTAACTGCCTTCATCAAAACATCCATTGAGACTTCACTCAAAGCCTGTGCAAGAGACATATTACCCATACTCATAAGTCTATCATTGGGAACCACCAATAACGTGTCAACAACCGGAGAAAGAGCTTTTATGCCTTTTTTCGCTTTTTTTATTCTGCTCGATTCGTAATAGAAAGGTGTAGTAACGACACCAACAGTCAAAACGCCTTTTTCCTTTGCCAGGGAAGCAATAACAGGCGATGCTCCGGTTCCTGTACCCCCACCCATTCCTGCTGTAATGAACAACATATCAATATCTTCGGTCAACACCTGCAAGTCATCGACACTTTCCTCCGCAGCCATTCTTCCGAGTTCGGGATCTCCTCCTGTACCTCTACCCCTTGTAAGTTCTTTTCCGATTTGAATTTTATCACTCGTAGGCACCAGATTTATATCCTGAACATCCGTATTGATTGCCCAGAAATCGACACCTGTCATTCCTGATTCTACCATTGTAGTTACAGCGTTTCCACCACAACCACCAACTCCGACAACTCTAATCTTAGCTGGACTATTAGTTTTACCTTTAGATTTAAACATTAAACCTCCTTTTTAAAAAAATTCTTCAAACCACTGATTCATTCTTTTTAAAACGGAATCAAACATGCTCTTTCCCTGGATTTTCCTTAAATTTAATCCGGAATTCTCAGCTCCGTATTTTATAAGTCCAACCGATGTAGCAAAGGACGGGTCCGAAACCGCGTCGCGCAGACCGACTATTTCTTCAGAAGGTAAACCCACCCTAACCGGTAAACCGAATATATCCTCGGAAAGTCCTCTGATGCCATCTAATTTAGAAGTTCCGCCGGTCAGAACTACTCCCGCGGAAAGCATTTCATACAGCGGATCTCCGCTAAGCTCTCTGTGAGCTAAAGTCATTATCTCTTCCACTCGCGGTTTTATAATTTGTTCCAGTAAATCAAGAGTCACCTGCTTATCCCTCAATCCTGAAATTCCCTTTACGGAAATCATTTCTTTCCTTCTTTCTTGCGAAAGTTCCTTAACCGTACCATGTTCAAGTTTTACTCTTTCGGCTTCAGTATAAGAACACCGGAGTCCTACTCCAATATCATTGGTAATATTTTCTCCGCCCAAACCAATAACAGAAGTTTTTCTTAAACTTCCATTATAAAAAACGGCTAAATCTGTTGTACCACCCCCTACGTCGATTAGTATAACACCCGCTTCTTTCTCATCATTAGATAAAACAGCGTACGAAGATGCAAGCGGCTGAAGGACTATATCGTTAACTTCGTACCCGGCTTTATTAACACATTTACAAATATTCTTAGCAGAAGTAACCGCGCCTGTTACAATCACTACACTTGCTTCCAATCTCTGAGCGAACATCCCCACAGGATCGTCGATACCTCCCTGTCCATCCAAAACAAAATCCGTAGGAATAATATGAATAACTTCCCTATCCACAGGCAAAGCCATCGATTTTGCGCCTTCTAAAACTCTCTCGACATCCTCTCGGGTAACCTCATTATCCGGTCCTGTTACTGCCACAACACCCCTACCCTGAATATTTCTTATGTGATCCCCCGCAATTCCTGTAAAAACGCCATTAGCCTCTTTACCTGCCATCATCTCTGCTTCCCTTGTTGCTTTAAGAATGGACTGTACCGTCTTATCTATATTAATAACGATACCCTTACGTAATCCTTCCGAGGGATACTTCCCAACACCAATAATATTAACCTTATCGTCCTCAACCTCAGCAATAACAGAAGCAATTTTTGTTGTACCGAGATCTAACCCAACTACAATCCCCTTTTCATCACTCAATTATTACCTCCTTAGAATCACCATATTCTTGAATCTAAAGTCGAGACGTCCTTTAAATTCATTTTTGTTTTTTTTCAAAATACGTTTCAATATTCCATATTTCCTTTCAAATTCATCACTTCCCCAAACAACTTCTAAGTTTTTATATCTGGTTAGTAATCCTCCGGTTCCAATCTCCATTTTATCAATTTCAGATAAAGGTACAATTTCAAAAAGTTCGATTGCTCGACTTATCCCTTCTTTTCCAACTTCCGAGGTAAGTTCAACAACAGGCAGCGAATCAGATTCACCCGAATCAAATATAAAACCTTGTCTGTCAATAACCTTTCCCTTACTCCCCTCAATCCTCGCCACGGGGACTCTCGAAATTACCTCTATCTTTAATCTTCTTGAAATATTTCTATGTAAATTAACCGATTCCACCCAGGAAAGAGCTTCTATAGATTTTTTTAATTCTTTTAAATCTTCAAGGCCTATTCTTTTCACTGTTTTGCCTATTTCCTCTTTCCTGACTTCCGAAACTTCTCGCGCATAACTTATATAAGCTTTATCAACAGGTAGAGAAGCTATAATTATTTTGTATAAAAAATAAATCAAAAAAACTATCAATATATAGCGTATCTTAAATCCAGATTTCTTTTTCTTTGCCAATTACCTTAACCTCCAATTCTAAAGTAATACCAAAAATTTTTTTAACTTTGTCTCTAATACGTTTAACTAATTCCATAAAATCCTCAGAAGTTGCACCAGAATCTGTCAGGAAGTAATTACAATGCTTCTTTGATACCCTCACACCTCCGATATTCGTTCCTCTAAACCCGGATTTCTCAATTAATTCTCCAGCGGAATAACCCTCCGGGTTTTTAAAAACCGAACCACAAGTTCCTTTTTTCTTAGAAAATAGCGGTTGTTTTTTTCTTCTCATTTCGATTGTTTCTGAAATCTTTTCTTCAATGTATTTTTTTTCTTTTTTCTTCATTAAAAACTCAAGTCCGAGGACAATTTCATCCGAAAGACTGGATTCTCTGTAGCCAAATCGCATATCTTCTATTTTAATTTCCATTCCATTTCTTAAAACGATTGCAGTCTCGATATATTCTCCTATTTCGCAACCAAATGCACCAGCGTTCATAACAGAAGCTCCACCAACACTTCCGGGAATTCCAACAAGAGGCTCCAAGCCCGAAAGAGAAAATTCTTTAGCGAATTCTATCAATTCAGACAAACTTACTCCCGCTTGAGCAACCATTTTAGTATCTTCAATGTTAATCTTTTTCATATTTCCGGTACTTATTACTATACCGGAAAAACCTTCATCAGAAAAAAGCATATTCGAACCTTTACCCATAATTAAAAAAGGAAAACCTTCTTCTTCCGCAAACACTTTAGCGTTAAAAACATCGTCCTTATCAGCTGCATTAAGAAAATATTTCGCTTTCCCTCCGATATGTAGCGAATTATGAAAAGACAATGGCTCATTCATCATAAGTTTACCTTTTGTTCCTAATTCCATCTAAAATATCCTCAGCAGTTTGATATATATTTCCGGCACCCAGCAAAATTACCATATCTCCCTTTGAAAGTTGCGGGAGCAAAAACGCGGGAATATCTTCTTTATTCTCGATATACTCTACATCCTTATGCCCGAAATTTTCGCATTGCTCCTTAATAATTTCACCGGTAACACCAGGTATAGGCTCCTCGCGAGCCGGATAAATATCGGTAACAATAACTTTATCCGCCTGGAAAAAAGCTTTTCCGAATTCTTTCTTCAGCAATATTGTTCTCGAAAATAAATGCGGCTGAAATATCGCTACTATTCTTCCATCCCAACCTTCTCTCGCCCCGGAAAGTGTGGACTCTATTTCCTTTGGATGATGAGCGTAATCGTCTACAACAAGAATACCTTTTTCAAAACCCCTCTTTTCAAATCTCCTCGCGATCCCCGTACATTTATTTATTCCCTTCTTAATATTATCCGCGTCGATTCCCAATTCTAAAGCAACAGAACAAGCAGCTATGGCGTTAATCACATTATGTCTGCCAGGAAGATTTATATGAATGTTATCTATTTGGATACCATTCGAAACAAGGTCAAAGCAATGAGAGAAACCTTCTCTCCTTATATTCATACCTTTGACATCAGCATTAGGTGAAATACCAAAGGTTATAACTTTTCTCTCGATTTCTGTCATAATAGAGAGAGAGACCGTATCATCCATTGAGAGATGTACCGCTCCATAAAAAGGAACCGAATTGGCAAACTTCTTAAATGTATCTTTTATATCATCTATATCTTTATAAACATCTAAATGCTCGAGGTCTATATTTGTAATAACCGAAACGGTAGGAAATAGTTTTAAAAACGAGCGGTCACTTTCATCCGCTTCAGCAACAAGATATTCGCTTTCTCCTAATCTTGAGTTATTCCCTGTGCTTCTAAGTATACCGCCAACTATTATAGTAGGATCAAGTTTTTTCTCTCTTAATATAGACGCTATAAGTGAAGTCGTTGTAGATTTGCCGTGAGTTCCCGCAACAGCTATTGAAAATTTCAATCTCATCAATTCTGCCAACATTTCCGCTCGTCTACTAATAGGGATATTCATCTTTTTAGCTTGTACTAATTCTACGTTATCCTTAGATAAAGCAGAGGTAAATACAACAACATCAGCGTTTTTAACATTATTTTTATTATGCGGGATGGAAATCTTTATTCCTGCTTTTTCGAGTCTTTTGGTATTCTCAGATTCTTTAATATCACTACCTGTAATTTCAAACCCCATATTATAAAGCAGTTCGGCAATTCCACTCATACCGATACCACCTATACCTACGAAATGAACTTTATTAAACCGCCCGAACATACCCCAAAATCCTTTCCGCTATATTCTCTGCCGCAGCATTTGCTTCGACGGAACTTTTCTTTCCATATAGCTCTTCTATTAGTTTAGGAAATTTTTTCACTTTAACTTCTTTTTCTCTCCGTATTATTATATTATTTCTCTTAAAAGCAAGTCTCTTTGCGTTAAAAAATTGATGGTCTCTGAAAGCAAAAGGATAGGGAATTAGAATGGCGGGAACACCAAGATTTTCAATCTCCGCGGTAGTCATAGCACCAGACCTGGATATAATTACATCGCTTAAGGAATAGGCAAGGTCCATTCTATCTATGAACGTAAACTGTTTGACAAATTCGCAAGGGGAATCTATCTCAAAATCCCCTCTCTGAATAATAAACTGCCAGTTATCCTTCATTAATGGAATCAATTGCAGAGAGAGATCCGCCAAAAACTTGGCACCCCGGCTGCCCCCAATCACCAATAAAGTTTTTTTATTTCTCTTAAGAGAAAAATAATCGATAGCCTTTTCATAATTACTTTGAGTTAAATTTTCTCTTACCGGAATACCCGTTATAATTTTCTTTTTGTACCCTAAAGAAGGAAAATCTCCCTCGTAAGGCAAAAATATTTCTTTAGAAAATCGAGAAAGTAAATTGACCGCTTTCCCCGGTCTTGAATCGAGAACAAGAGTAAAAATAGGAATCCCCAACACAACACCTGCTACTCCAACAGGAATAGAAGCAAAAGCCCCTGTATGAAATATAGCACAAACCTTCTTGCGGTAAATTATCCATATGGACATGAAAAAACCTGGAATAAAACGAAGAAAAGAAAAGATTTTCCCCATTAGATTCTTATTCACCCAACCTACAGTCGGAAAAAGAAACATATCTTTCATCTTCACAATTTCTTTTTCAAGCCCAGAACTGCTTCCTATATAAACCACTCCGGCTCCTCTTTTTTTTAGTTCGGAAGCTACTGCGAGAACCGGATAGATGTGGCCTCCTGTTCCGCCGCCCGATAGAATTATGTTTTTTTTCGATAGAGACAATAACACCTCCTGCCATATATGCCATTATTAAAGCCGTACCTCCACTGGATATAAAAGGTAGCGGTATCCCGGTCACCGGAATAATACCCAGAGACACATAAATATGAATCAGAGCATAAATACCTATAAAAGAAACCAGCCCTAAACCCAACAAAGAAGAATATTCATCCTTTGCCCTTAAACTCGATCTTATAGCACTTATAAAATAGATAAGAAATAAGGCAATGACAACCAGACAACCTGTAAATCCCAATTCCTCGCCAATTATCGAGAAAATAAAATCAGAATCCGGCAAAGGTATATAAAAAAACTTTTCCATTCCACTACCCAAACCCAATCCGGAAAACCCTCCGTGTGAAATAGCCTGCACGGTAATTATTGCGGACTCATTATTAATATGGTTTGTTATTCTATTTACAGCATATCCCTCGCGTGTAATAAATATTATTCCAATCAATACCATTACGGTAAAAAAAGCCGCCACTTTTCCATTTTTAGAACCATTCAAGCACAACATTATAGTTCCTATAATTAAAGTGAGAAAAGCCATAGAATAATCCGGTTGAATAACAATTAATCCCATAATAGCCGAAATAACAAAAACGGACAAACCGAAATCTCTTTTTTTTGCAAAAAAAGCAATAATAGCGAATTGGGCAAAGATTGAAGGCTGAAAAGAAAATCTTGTACCAAATAAACGAATTGCCAGCCATCTTTTTGCACCATTTATTTCTAAACCATGGAAATATGTTAATATAAGTAAAAATACCGCAAGTCCGATAAAAAACAAATTAAATTCTTCCCAAAATTTCAACTTTATCTTTGAAGTAATAAAAAATACAATAACTCCTATAACGAATACAATTAACTGCTTAACAAAAGGAATCGGCACCGCGCTTTTATAAACTGCTATACCTGAACTCGCGGAAAAAACCATAATGACCCCAAAAGCTCCAAGTAATAGAGGAACAACCTCCACTAATCCTATTTTTATTCCTTTCCAATTATACATATTTATTTCTCACTATCTTTTTAAAAATATCTCCTCTCTCCCTAAAATCTCTGTACCAGTCAAAACTCGAGGCTCCCGGAGAAAGAATTATTCTATCACATCTTGAATCGAAAGCTTTTTCCACGGCATCTTCCATTGAAAAAGCAAATACCCAATCCTTAAAACCTTCTTCTTTCAGTTTAGCGGCTATCGATTTGCTGGATTCTCCAATCAGGACCGCAAATTTTGCTAATTTTTTTAATGCCTTAACTATAGGACTGATATCAGTAACTTTTGTCCTTCCACCCGCAATAACACATGAATTCGGAAAACATTCGAGCGATTCTTCAAAAGCAACAGGATTAGTACACATAGAATTATTTATAACCCAAATATTCTCTCTTTTTACTACGGTTTCCATCCTGTGTTCAACCCCTTTGAAAGATTGAATACGTTTCCTGATTAAATCCCATTCTAATCCTACAATATTACAAATAAGCGCGGCAGTCATTCCGTCTTCAACAAACGCTTTTCCCGGCATAAATAAATCTTCTTTACTGAAAATAAAATTATCATCTTTATCCTTTACAAACATCGAACCGTTAAAATAAATATCTCTTTTTTCTTGGAAAGAAAAAAACAACCTCTGCGAAGGCAATTCAAGCGAAGCCAACAGAGGACTATCTCCGTTGATTATCGCGTAATCTTCGGGTCCCTGGTTTTCAAAAATTCTCAGTTTAGCGTCTAAATATTCCTGGAAATCCGAATGCCTATCTAAATGGTCAGGAGAAATATTAACTATCGCCGCAATCCAGGGATGGAATTCTTTAATTCTTTCTAATTGATAGGAAGAGACTTCTACAACCGTTATAGTTTTATTATCACTATTATAAACCAAATTACTTAATGGTTTTCCCGGATATATGTTTCCGCCCAGAAGAACTTTTTCGCCAAAAGATCCTTTTAATATATGATGAATCATCGCAGCCGTTGTAGTTTTACCATTTGTTCCGGTTATAGCAATAAGTCTTCCTTTTAAATATCTTGAAGCAAACTCTATTTCCCCAATAACAGGAATTTCTTTTTCTCTGGCTTTTATAAGAATAGGAATATCCATGGGTACCCCCGGAGAAACAACTAACAATTCCATCTCAAGCAATTTATCCGTATGCCTGCCCCACTCACTTTGATATGGTAGATCTGAAAGATCACGGGTTAAATCACTTATGAATGGTTCTTTACCCAACTTTTCAATTAATTTTGAAACTGCCTTACCACTTCTTCCGTAACCAATAACACCAATCATTCTCATACCCCTATCTTATCTTAAGTGTACTGAGTCCCAACAAAGCAAACATAATACCCCAAATCCAGAATCGAACCACAACCTTTGATTCAGTCCAACCTTTCAGTTGAAAATGGTGGTGGATGGGCGCCATCTTAAAAATTCGTTTACCCGTCAATTTAAACGAAGCAACTTGAAGGACAACAGATAGTGTTTCCAAAACAAAAACACCCCCAATCACAAGCAACAAAAACTCATGCTTCAAAAGAATCGCCATCAACCCCAGAATTCCACCGATAGCAAGAGACCCTGTATCACCCATAAAAATCTCGGCGGGATGTGAATTGAACCATAAAAAACCTATGGCAGAACCAACAAGTGCGGAACAAAATACTGTTATCTCACCACTTCCAGGAATATAAAGAAGATTAAGATACTCCGCGAATTTAATATTACCCGTAACGTAAGCAATAACAGCAAAAGCTACGGCTATAATACCGGAAAGGCCAATCGCGAGTCCATCCATGCCATCTGTTATATTAACCGCGTTGGTCGTACCTATTATTACCAAAATGATAAAAGGTATATAAAAATAACTTAGATCAATAAAAACGTTCTTAAGGAATGGGGCTATTGTCAATGTTTCATAGCCACTTTTGATAGGAAAAAGCACAAACATAACACCTAAAAAAACGGCTGGGATAATCTGTATTATAATTTTGCTTAAAATACTAAAACCATCTCCTCTCTTACCTTTTATATAATCATCAAATACTCCAAAGACACCCATCCATACGGTAATCCCAATAAGATAAAGGATAAAAGGATTTCTTATATCAGTCCAGAGCAGAACCGAAACAAGAAGAGAAATTATAATCAAGAATCCTCCCATAGTCGGAGTACCACTCTTCTCTTTATGTGTATCCTTAATCCATTTGGAAATAGATTCAGTTAGGGATCTATTTTTAAGGAACGCAATAAATCTCCTTCCAAATATTAATGAAATTAAAAGCGAAGTAATTGCGGCATAAGCCGAACGAAAAGTTATATAACGCAACAAATTAAAAACAATAAAATCTTCTCTTAAAGGATAGAGTAAGTATAACAATATTCCTCCTTTAACTGCTCAACAAGAGTTTCAAGTCTTAATCCCCGGGAAGATTTAAACAATATTGTATCTCCCTTTTCAAGTATTTTATGAAGTATACGAAGAGCTTCTTTTTTATCGGAAGCCAAATACCCACCACCAAAGCCTTCAACAAAACCTTTTGATCCATCACCAACTGCAAGTAAATCATGAATTTTAAACTTGAGCTTTTCACCAGTCTCCTTATGCATCGAATGGCTGCTTTCTCCTAATTCCAGCATTGGTCCCAGAACAACAATTTTTCTACCCGGCATAAGGGACAAAAAAGAAACTGCATTCAAAACAGAATCAGGATTACTGTTATAAGTGTCGTCAATAATATTGATTGCCTCCGCTCTTATTATTTCCATCCTGTGAGAATCGCTTTCGATATTTTTCAAACCCTCCTGTATTTTCAGAGGAGAAATCCCATAATATAGAGCGACCGAAACGGCCAACATTGCGCATCTTAACATACCGACAGTAGGCAGTTTAATCCAAAAATCCATCCCCTCAGCAGAAAAAATGGTACCGTCGATAGATTCCTGCAAAATTTCAAAAACAATATCATTATCTCTCGAAAAACCTATCTTAATAATCTTATTCCCCTCGATAGTTCGAAGAAAAGGATCATCTCCATCGATAAAAAGAGTACCTTTAAGTTTAGATAAAATATCGGATTTCTCCTTTAAAACACCCTGTTTATCCTTAAAAGTTTCCAGGTGAACCGAACCGATACCTGTAATAATTCCAATATCAGGCTCCGTTATTTCCGTCAATCTCTTTATTTCTCCGAATTTATTAGTTCCCAACTCTAAAACTGCTATACCTTCATCTTCCAAACGAAACAAATTCAAAGGTACTCCAATAAGATTATTATAATTTTTATAGCTAACCAACGTAGAATAACTGGTACTAAAAATCGAACCTATAAACTCTTTTGTCGTGGTCTTTCCGTATGAACCTGTAATCGCAATAGTAAAAACATTAGATTCTTTCTTGTAATAATTAGCTAAATCTCCCAAACTCTTAAGAGAATCTCCGACAACTATGAATTCATCACATTTTATCTTTTTTGAAACGACAGCAGGGAGCTTCGATTCACAAACAGCATCGGAAGCAAAATCTTTACCGTCAAAATTTTCACCTTCAAGAGCAAAAAAAAGCTCATTTTCTTTAATTGTCCTGGAATCCACCGATACTCCGACCAGAGATCTATCGGACAATCCCCTTTTTCCAAAGTATCGACCTCTCAATACTTCAACAGCTTTTTTAAGCTTTATTTCTTTCATATTTATAAAACTCCAAAACGCATTCCTTATCGGAAAAAGGCATCTTTTCACCCTTTATTTCCTGGTAATCCTCATGTCCTTTACCCGCAATCAGGACAAAATCTCCTTCCTCCGCAATGGATAGCGCCTTGAATATAGCTTCTTTTCTGTCTTTTAACCTGATAGTATTTTTGTTATCTATACCTTCGAAAATATCGTCGATTATATCATCCGGGTCTTCATCCCTGGGATTATCCGAAGTAACTATAGTAACATCGGAAAGCTTCGATACAACGGCACCCATCAACCCTCTCTTCCCTTTATCTCTATGTCCTCCCGCCCCAAAAACAGTGATTATTTTCTTAGGGCCAAATTCCCTAAGAGAAGAAATAACAGAAGACAGGGCATCCGGAGTATGAGCGTAATCGACAAAAACAGATAATTTTTCAGGAGATGGCATTTTCTCCAACCTGCCCGGCGGTTTAGGAGCCGAAGCTATACGATTTTTAATTTCAGAATCACTTAAAGATTCAAGCAACCCCACAGATACCGCTGCCAGAACGTTCAATGCATTAAAACTACCCACGAGAGGGCTATAAACCTCCAGACTTCTTCCCAATCCTTCAACTTTTAAATTAAACCCTTTTTCCGAATTCTGCAGTAATTGCCCTTTAATATTACCTATTTTAAATCCATAAGTAATAACTTTAGAATTCGCATTTTTAATGAAATACGGAGCATTAGGATCATCAGCATTTATCAAAGCCATTTTATCCTCTTTCAGGTCTTTAAAAAATCTCGCTTTAGCCGAGCGATAATTTTCAAAATCCTTATGGTAATCTAAATGGTCTCTCGTAATATTCATAAATAGAGCATAATCGAAATCAATACCCGAAACTCTACTCTGCTCAAGACCGATAGAAGAAACCTCAAGAATAGCTTTTCTAACGCCCATTTCATAAGCTCCGGCAATTTCCCTTTGAAGTACAAGAGCCGAAGGAGTAGTATTAACAGCTTTAATATTACTCTTTATGCCAAAATATTTCACCGTGCTAAAACAAACAGAATTCGGAAAAAGAGAAGAAAGGAGGTAAGAGGTTGTTGTTTTTCCATTAGTCCCTGTAACACCAATAACTTTCATTTTATGGGTAACATTCCCATAGTAATTGGAAGCAATTAGAGAAAAAGCCTTTCTTGAATTGGGAACAAGTATATACGGTATATCTTCGGAAATTTCTCTTTCCAGCAAAATAACACAAGCCCCATTATCAAAAGCTTCCCTACAAAAATTATGTCCGTCGAAGTTCTCGCCTTTTATCGCGGCAAAAAGATAACCTTCTTTGATATTACGCGAATCGTCGGAAATACCGGCAATCTCATTTACATTATCCGTCCTTTTCGTAATTTCAACCCCTTTAAGCAAATCATCTATTTTCGTAATTATAAGAACCTCTCTCTGTAACCACTATGCGTTACGATTCTCCTAATTATTTCTTTGAAAGCGGGGCAAGCAGTTTCGGAAGCGTAATAAGGTGATTCGATATTATCTACAAAAATACCTAAAATATATTCCGGTTCAGGATAAGGAAAAGCTCCTATAAAGGAAGAAACATACTTTCCTTTAACATATCTACCATCTTTAACTTTCCACGCGGTTCCGGTTTTACCTGCTATAGAAACAAGCGAAATGGAAGCAGAAGCGCCTGTACCCTCTACCGCCGTACTATGTAAAATATCAAGCAAAATATCACAAGATTTCGAATCACCAACTCTGCGAATAACTTCTTTTTGACTTCTTCTTACAATCTTATTATTCTTAGATATACTTTTCATAACTCTTGGCCTTAATAAAACACCATCATTGGCTACAGCCTGATATGCCATAACCATCTGAAGAGGAGTCACAGAAACACCCTGACCAAAGGAAACGGTCGCAAGCCTTATATCTCTCCCCCTGGGAAGATGCGGTAACTTACCCGAATATTCCACAGGCAAATCTATACCACTTTCACAACCTATTCCAAAAAGCCTGGCAGTATTATATAGACCCCTTTTGCCGATTTTCTCCCCAACGGCAATAAACCCAACATTAGAAGAATAAACCATAGCTTCTTTAAAAGTATACGCAGGATGAGGGTGCCCATCCTTAAACAATTTTCCTCCGAATTCTATAGAGGTCGAATCAACCAGAATATCAGAAATAGAAAAACCTTTATTTATATAAGCAAAAGCGGGAATTAATTTAAAAACAGAACCGGGCTCGAACTCCCAGGAAGTACAGGCGTTAAGCCTCCAACCTTTATTTGGATCAAATTCTGGAAAATTGACCATCGCAAGAACTTCTCCCGTCTTAACAGAAACACATATACCCATAACTTGATCAGCCCCCGTTTTATTCCTCACGGATTCCAGTTCCTCATGCATAATAGATTGAACATCGATATCGATAGAAATACAAACATCATAACCTTCCGAAGGATCCTTATGTTCGTTTTCTGAACGCTTAAGAAGACTTATCCCCGAATATCTGGGAACCTCCAAAAAGTGCGCCCACCCATCTTCTCCTTTTAACATCTCATCATATTCTTTTTCAACACCTAATATACCACCCCTCTTCCAATCCAGAGAACCCAAGACCGTTCTCCCCAGAATACCCGATGGATAAAACCTATACCATTCTTTTACCGCATATACACCGTCCACCTTTATTCTATCTACGACAGAATCAGAAATTCCGCGCGCTATCCTTATAAATTCGGCATCATCCTTAAGGAGCTCAAATAATCTTTTTTCACTACCCAGAGAATAAACAGAAAGTTTCTTTGCAATTGTTTTGGGGTCTTTAATTAAACTTTTTCTGGCATAGAGAGTAAACATCTTCAAATCTATAGCGAGAATTTTTCCGTTCCTATCCAATATGTTTCCCCTTCGAGATTCTATCGGGAGCAAACGCACCTGTTTCTCGTGCGTTTTTTTACTAATTTCTTCAGTTCTTAAAACCTGCAGATAAAATAGCCTGCCAAAAATCAACAACCACAAAAACAAAAAGAGCAGGATTAGCGTCTTTGCTTTTCCCGTAAACAATTTACCCTTCATTTTCTTTACTCCGGGTACCAAAATATTCTATCTTAAAAATTTCTCCTTTCTCAGGATATCTCATCTTAAGTTTTTCTTGAGCTCTTTCTTCGATGTAACCCGAACTAACTTTTTCTCTCCATTTAGAATCGAGCATCATAACATTCCTTTCTATATTTTGAACTTCTCTGGTTAAATTAGAAATTTTTATATTAATAGCATTAACCATATTTTTCTTCCAAACATGTAAAATAAACGGCGAAATAAAAATCAGAATTAAAAATAGAATCTTTAACGCTCTCATTTTTCAAAAACCCTTAAATGCGCGCTTCTGCACCGGGGATTACGTTCAAACTCATCCTTTGTAGGTTTAACTGGTTTGCCGGTAAGCGCTTTCAATTTTTCTTCTCGCGTTTTCCTGCAAATTAATTTTTCTTCTTCCTTATGATAAGCAATCGTAACTAATCTACCTTTTTCTTTTAAAACTTTCGAGGCGGACTCAATACCTTTTTCGATATTATCAAATTCATCATTAACCACTATTCTAAAAGCCTGGAAAATTTTACCAAGATGCTTGTGAGCTTTGTTTCTTGGAACAGTCTTTCTAACTAAAAGAGTAAGTTCTCCTGTAGTTTTGGGTTTTTCTCTTTTTATTTTTTTCGCAATTTTTCTCGAAGCTCTTTCTCCACCATAATAATAAAGAATATCCGCAATCTCCTCTTCACTGCTTTCTTCCACTATATCAGCTACAGTACTACCCTTTTCTCCGAATCTCATATCAAGCGGCCCTTCTTTTCTATAAGAAAAACCTCTTTTTGCGTTACCTAATTGATAAGAAGATAAACCGAAATCAAAAAGCACTCCGTCCACCCTGGCATCTAAAAACTTATCCATATTCGTATAATTTCCGTGCACAAACAAACTTCTTCCCCTGAATTTGTCCAATCTCTGCCCGGTTAATTTAATTTGCCTCAAATCAAGCTCGAAACCAATGACGAAAGCATCTGTGTTTTCGAGTATCGCGAGAGTATGCCCCCCACACCCAAGAGTAGCATCCACATAAATACCTTTTTTATTTGTAATCAAAAAATCGAGAACCTCATCTACCATAACGGGAAGATGAATCGAAATGTCTTCCATCACACCCTCATCAAATACCAAGCTTTGAATACAATTCATTTATATCACTATCCCCCCCGGAATATTTTTCATAAATAGCAGGCGACCACAACTCGATTTTATCGATTGCCCCGAGAAAGAAAACTTCGTCTTCAATTTCCGAATAATCACGAAGTTCTTTAGGAAGAACAACACGACCCTGAGAATCCATAGAAAGCCGTTCAGCTCCATAAGAAAAAGCCCTGATAGCCTCTCTTATACTTTTTTGAGAATACCTCTTATCAGAAAGCTCCTTTATAAATTCATTCCACCTTGAAGGAGGAAAAAGCAAAAGAGAAGCCTCAAACCCTCTGGCTATATAAAAAGCGCTTTCGTCTTCTTCTGTTAAAACAGAGCGAAATTTAGCAGGTATGAAAACTCTGCCTTTATGGTCAACGGAATGCACCTCATTCCCTATAAAATACAATCTTCCCTCCTTTAACTTTAAAATATTCCCCACTCTCCACCACCACTACCCACAATTATAATCAATTTCTCCATCTTGTCAAGTGTTTTTAGGTAAAAAAAATAACTTTCCCCACCCGTAACCATAACACGACAAAACCGTTGCTTAATTGCCCCAAAGACACTAAAACACAAAGAACAAAAAACTAATTTTACCACAGAGTATACGGAGATTTTTTTTGTTGTTTTTACTATTTAACCATTTTTTAATTTACCAATTTAACTTAGATTCGAAGAATCTACGTAAGGAACAATAAATAACACTAATTACACACATAATCCTTACAATTCAACAATTGAAAAGAAATTAAAAATTATAAAAAAATAATATGTTCTTTGTGGCCTTGTGACTTGGTGGCTAATAATTCTTTTTTTGAGAAAAAACAAAAAATTTACTGTAAGTACTACAAAACTATTAACTAAAAAATGCGCAATTTAATAATATTATATCGTTCAGGGGTTGCGAAAGTTCAAAAAAAAATTAAAATTTAGCGTTATGCCTGTTTCCGACGGGGCTATAAATCAAATTAAAGAAAGGATAGAAATATCTACCCTCATTGGTGAATATCTCCCTTTGAAGAAAGCGGGTAAAAATTACGTATCCAATTGCCCGTTCCATAAAGACGATACTCCCTCTTTTTATGTTTCTCCGGACTTAAACATCTTCCATTGCTTTGGCTGCGGAAAAAGTGGAGATGTAATTACTTTTATCATGGAATTTGAAAAAGTTCCTTTCACTGAAGCATTGCGCATTTTAGCTGAAAAAGCCGGGATCGAAATCGGACAATATAAAGGTGAAAACGAAATACTATACACAATACACAACTTTGCAGCAGATTTCTATCATAAAGAGCTTCTAAAATCCGGGAAAGTACTCGATTATCTAAAGAGAAGAGGATTCGAAAAAAAATCAATCGAGAAATTCCAATTGGGTTTTGCGCCTTACGGCAGTAATTTTATAGCAAAGGCAAAAAAAGAATTTAAAATAGAAGATTTGATTAAAAGCGGACTTGTTAAAAAGAGCAATGGAAGAATAAAAGATACTTTTTTCGTGCGATTGTTATTTCCGCTGTTCTCTTCCTCTGGAAAAATCATAGGTTTCGGAGGTAGAAGGTTGAGTAAAAAAGGCCCTAAATATCTCAATTCTCCGGACACTCCAATTCATAAGAAAGGAAAAAATCTTTACAGTTTATGGCATGCAAAAGAAGAAATAAGAAAAACGGAAAAAATTATACTCGTAGAAGGATATTTCGATTTCCTTTCACTTTATAAGGCAGGGATAAAAAACGCAGTTGCCTGCCTCGGTACGTCTCTAACCACCGATCAGGCTGAATTAATTTCACGATATGCCAAAGAAGTAATTCTTTTCTTCGATGAAGATACAGCCGGCAAAATTGCCACACTACGTTCTTTAGGTATGTTACTTGAAGAAGGAATAGATGTAAAAATAAGACAGGGTGGGAAAGGTAAAGACCCCGATGAAATAATAGCCAAAGAAGGAAAAAAAGCTTTTGAAAAATTAATAGAACAGGCAAAAGATTTTATGGATTGGATGCTGGATAAAATAAAAAACAAATACAACCTTCAAACTCCACTGGATCTTTCAAAAGCCATAGAAGAAATTACTTCAATTTTAGAACCAATAAGAGACAACACAAAAAAAGAAATTTATAAAGATTTTATCGCAAAAAAACTTACGCTAAGAAGGGAATTATTGGACAAAACAAAAACGAAACAGTCGAGTATTATTACACCCAAAAAAAATAATATAAACAACAGAGAAGAACATGAATTGTATCTTATATACGCGATACTTGAAAATCCGGACAAAAGAGATTTTGTTTTTTCCGTTTTAAAAGAAAACCATATAAAAAACCCTCATCTTAAAAAATATTTCAGAATGATTAAAGAAGGAGCGGACTTAAAAACCAAGGATGTTATAGCTTCTCTACCGCCTTTCTCTGTGGACTATCTTATAAAAAAAAGTGAAGTACCGGTAAAATCGGCTATTAATTCTACAATAATAATTTTATTAGATGAAATAACAAAAGAAAAGCAGACAGAATACCGAAAATTCAAGGAACAGGAAGAAAGTTCCGATCAGGCCATGTCTTTGTTTAGAGAAATAAGAGATCTTGGCGAAAAAATGGAAAAATTTAAAAAGGAAATATCTTTTGGAAAATAGAAACCTCCTCTGGGAAGAAGTCTTAAATTCCATGGATAAAGACGGAAACGTTTTTCTCGATGAGTTAAAAGAAAAGCTCGATATAACCGAGGATAAACTAAACGAAATTTTAATCGAAATAGGAACCGGAGAGGAAAACGAAAACCAGGAAATAGATGAAAAATACCACGATTACAACATCAATTCCGGACAAATATCCGCTGCAGCCGTCGACCAACCTATGAAACTATATCTAAGAGACATAGATGGAACTTCATTGCTCTCAAAAGAAGAAGAATTTGAAATTGGCAAAAAATTAGAAAAAGGCCGGGCAATGATCTCGAGATACTTATTCAGATTTGTTCCGGTAATAGATAGTTTTTTATCATATAAAAAAGAGATCCAACAATCAACATTTTTAATCAAACAATTTTTATATTTGGATACTCATAAATGGGGAAAAAATTACACTGGAAAAAGGGAAAAAGCAAATCTGTTTAAATCGATGAACCGTATCGGAAAATGGAAATCAAAATTAATAAAATATAAGAACGCTTACCTGAAAGAAGGAAAAAGAATTTATAAATTTAAATATAAGAGATATGAAAAAAATATAATTAAAACCATATTAAATCTCCGCATACAGACTCCTTATATAAAAGACCTCATACATTTACAAAATGAAATATATAACGAATTCAACAAAAAAATAGTCAATGTAAGAAAACTCAAAAAAGAATTTAAACACGCCAACACTTACAAAACAAAGAGGACAATTAAAAAGGAACTAAAAAACGCGATTAAAGAAATAAAAAATTATCAGCTCGAAATTCATTCAGACTGGAAAGAAATAAACTACTTACGGAAAAATATTAGAAAGTGGGAAAGATTTTTTTGTCAGGCAAAAAGAGAGATGGTCGAAGGAAATATTAGATTGGTTTTTTCGATCGCAAAAAAATACAACAGACGTGGGATCAGTTTAATGGATATAGTCCAGGAGGGCAACACCGGGCTAATAAAAGCTGTAGAAAAATTCGACCATAGAAAAGGTTATAAATTTTCCACATACGGTATCTGGTGGATAAAACAAGCTATAATAAAAACTCTCGCGGAACAATCTGACTCCTTTGCTATTCCGACACATACCATAACTCTAATCAATAAAATTACACGTTCAAAACGAGAATTCCTACAAAAAATGGGCATAAAACCCACACTGGAAGAAATTGCCAGTGATATAGGAATTTCAAAGGAACGAATCTGTTTTGCTCAAAAATTAGGTGACTCGACCAAATCATTAGACGAATCTGTTTCCGGAGACGGAGACTTACTCCTTGGAGATATAATAGCCAAAGACAAATCTCCCTCTCCGGAAAAACAAGCACTGCTAACATTACTATGTGAAAACCTGAGGCAAATTCTGGAAAGCGCTCTATCTCCCAGAGAAAAAAAGGTATTGGAACTTCGCTACGGACTTTTGGACGGTGAGACTAAAACTCTTGAAGAAATAGGATTAATGTTTAAAGTAACAAGGGAAAGAATAAGACAAATCGAAGAAAACGCTCTGAACAAACTGCGCAAAAGCCCGAGCAGGAGAAGGCTAAAATCTTTTTATTCTATGTGGAAATACGAATCGTAAATCAACCACAAATTACACAAAATTCAGTCCAATGTCCGGAGTCCAAAGTCAAAACTAAATTCTAAAAAAGAACAACGAATTGCATAAATAACACAAGCATTTTTTAACTAAAACCTGAAACCGAAGACCTAAAACCTAATATCAGGTAATACCAGCAGAAAGGATAGAACTGAGTTCCTTTAAATTGAAATCGGATTGAGAAAAAGTTAATCGTACTTTCTTTTTTCCCTTATTTTTGCTGGAATAAAAAGCTGAACCCGGAACTATTGCCACATTTTTATTTTTAAGTAAATACTTATAAAACCCCCAATCATTACCATCCCAAACATCCTCGAAATTTACAAAAATATAGTGTCCGCCATCGGGCGTATAAAAAGTAAACCCGGCTTTTTCAAGCGCTCTACACAAAAAATCTCTTTTTTCGGTATATTTTTCTCTGATATTTTCAAAGAAATTCGATTGTATATCAAAATTTTCACAAGCCCATTGAAAAGGAACAGGAGCAGAAATAGAATTATAGTAATGAACTTTTCTTATTTCTTTCATAATTGGAGCTCTCGCTGCAATATAACCCAACCTCCATCCCCGCACAGAAAAAATAGCAGAAAGACTACCAATAACAATTGTACGATCAACAAGTTCTTCTATTTTTAAAGGCGAAAAATATTCGCTTTCATATAAAATGTGCTTGCAGGTTTCATCTAAGACCAAATAACCTTCCCTTTCAAGTACTGTTTCCCCTATTGCTTTAATTTCCTCGGAATTAAAAACTTTACCGGTCGGGTTATGCGGATTATTTAAAACAAAAACTTTAAAAGTAGGCAATTTCTTAAAATCAGTAAAATGAAAAGAATAATCCGGCTCAGCCAGAGATAAAAAAATCGGCTTACCGCGGCTCAACTCAGTAATAGGCAAATAATTTTCGAAGAATGGTTCGGGTATAACAACACCATTTTCGCCTTCCACAAGGCTCAACATAGAAGAAACAAAAGCCTCGATAGCCCCTGAAGTTATAGTGATTTCTTCTTCCGGATCAAAAGTAACGTCAGTTTCTCTGGCAATCATCTCTGAAATCACCTTTCTTAAAGTGAGCCGCCCTTCACCTGGCAGATAGCCGTTGAATCCACCTTCTATCGCTTCCTTCGCGTTTTCTATGACGGATTTTGGGGTGAAAAGCTCGATAGGATTTTCCGCGAAATTAATCGCGTTACTTTCTTCTGCGGCTTTCATAACTTTTGATATGATGGATTCTTCGATTTTTTCCAAAATAGAATTCATAGTTGTATTATAATTAGAATATAACATATGTCAATGCGCGGCAAAGCCGCTAACATAGAATATTAACCACAAAGCTCACAAAGAACACAAAGCCACACCACACCTAACCTTTTCAATTGTGTTTTTTAAACTCACACCCAAACCAAAAAATCTTGAGAAAACTAAATAGCTAAAAAATAAAATCTTTGCGCTCCCTGTGTACTTTGTGGTTCAATTTATTTAAAAGAATCCGGAAAATCTGCGTTTATCTGCGACTATGAGAAGAAGTCAACCCCTTTTTTTATTTTTCGTCAAAAACCTTTTGTATTCCATCATTTTCCTGTCATGTAATTTCTTATTCATATATCGGTAATATTCCCTGTCTCTCAGCATA
>Ga0307421_1000308_pt1 | contig 32272 bp, 39 predicted proteins | sample SalMarWE160270MG_FD_202163 | JGI IMG/M metagenome (GOLD analysis project Ga0307421, IMG submission 202163) | Salt marsh sediment microbial communities from the Plum Island Ecosystem LTER, Massachusetts, United States - WE1602-70 | ecosystem: Environmental > Aquatic > Marine > Intertidal zone >... | reverse complement strand
TTCGAACCTCTGACCTTTCCGCTGGGAGCGGAACGCGCTACCAGTTGCGCCATGCCCGCTCTTTTTCATCTATTCTATCTCCTCTTTATAGAAAGATAATCCTATATCTGTTATCTTTTCGAAGAACTTGACAATTAACATGTCTTCTTGTCTTTTATTCGAGGAGAAAAGCTTTATTGTCCCCAAGATTGAAGCAAAAAACACCCCATAATTATCTGGCTGAATATATGGATTGACAATACCATATTGCCTTTCCATAAGATATTTGGCAATTACTGAAGACAAGCCTAGATGGAAAACTTTGTGCTTAAGATCTTTCTCATTCTGATATACTGTTTGCACAAGTTTTTTAATAAAACTTTCAGTATCTAACTCACTGAGTTCTTTCTCCATTTCTTCTTCATATTTCTGCATAATTTCCTCCTGTTTGAGTTTATTAAGTACTAAAAATAGAATAGCATTTTTGACTATTTTTGTCAATGAAAAAGCCCCTGTGATTAACAGTCACGGGGGCATTGTTATATGGATGGCGAACGGATTCAGTTCTCCTCTTAACAGTATTTGTTCGAACCCGTCCACCATCCTCTCTTATTTTTATTTTATGACAAGAATATTCTCTTGTCAATAGCATAAGAACGTTTTAACCTTTCGATAAGACGTTGCCGATATAAGGACTCTTTTTTCTTCTTGGATATTGTTTTTGACTTATTTTGACGCGTGCCCTTAGAATGCCCTTTATATCTCATATAACACCTCCTTATGTTTTATGGATAAAATAAATATAACATTATTATTAAAATATGTCAATGTTTTTATCTATAATTTAATTTTAAATTATCTATTCAATCCAATAAAAGGACTGGCTTGTCCCCAATATTCTGGAACCTGGCCATTCCATTTTTCTATCCAGCGAAGTTCAACAACTTGAGGATTGGCCTTTAATGCTTGTGCTTCAATTTGAATTGCCTGTGCTTTGCCTTTAGCTGCGGCAATCATCTGTTCTGCCTCAATCTTTATTCTTTGCAAGTCTCTATCTGCTTTAAGCTTTAACTGCTCTGCCTTAACTTTAGATTCAATAGCTTCATTAAAAGTTGCTGAAAAATCAAAATCAATAATATTAAATTCATCAACCATAATAAAGTTTTGCAATAATCTTTCAGCTAAATTCGCTTTAATCTGCTCTTTTACTATTTCTCTTTTGGTAATCAACTCTTCTGCAGTAAACTTGGCTGTTTCCGCTTTAACTGATTCCTGAATAGCAGGAGCAATAATTCGGGCATTATAGTTCTTCCCCACTTCCTGCCAAATTTTATTAACTGATTCTGGATCCAAATGATAATTTAAGGCGATTTTTGAAGTAACTATCTGTAAGTCCTTAGAAGAAGCGCTGGCTGGAATTTCATCTTTCTGAATCTTTACATCCATTTTAACTACTTTTTGGACAAAAGGTATTTTTATATAAAGACCTTCATCAAAAACCTTATCTTTAACTGCGCCGAATTGAAGCAATATTCCGCGCTCACCTGCGCCAACAGTTCCAAAAGTCCCTAAAAGAAGTATTAAAGCAAAAAAGCCAATAATTATACGGACAAATATCTTTTTGCCGTTCCCTTCTTTCATTCTTTTTATTTTTTCGTTTATTTCAACGATTCTATTCATATTTATTTTTCTTTTTAATTTTACTTTTATCGACCTTTTATTTTATTCTACCATCTGAAATTGTTCAATACAAGTTATTTTTATGTTATAATTAAAATATGAAAGATAACTTAGAACATATTGAGGAGAAAATAAGGAAGAAATCAAAAGAACGGGAGAAAAAGAAAAGGCCTAAAATGAAAGTTTCAGGAAAGAGCGTTTTTAAGTTGAAAGAAGCGATGAGAAAGAAGCGTTAAGGAAGTCATGCCTTAAAATATACGACCTTCCACAGGTTTAATCTCGAAAGCGATTATAAAGAATAGGCCGTGCCTTGAGAGCTACATTCTTACGCTCAAAGAGCGGAAGGATGTACTCGTCAAGGCGTGGCCTATGAATGAAGCAAAAAATCTAATCAGGCACGGCCTTTCTCGCACAACCTCCGCAGAGTACTGCGAAGGATGTTGCTCTTTAAGACCGTGCCTATTTCTAAAGAAACTGTATATTTAAGGTATGGCCTTCTCTTTCTTGACTGGGTTTTTGTTGTATGATAATATTTAAATAATGACAAAATTTATCGCACAAATTTTTGTTAATGCAGTGGCTATTTTCTTAGCTGATTATTTAATTCCTGGCTTTATCTTTACAGGCGATATTTTAACATTATTTATTGCTGGGTTGATTTTAGGATTAATTAATGTTATTCTTAGGCCTATTCTGCGCTTTGTCTCAACTCCTTTTATTATCATCAGTTTAGGATTTTTCCTGATTATCATTAACATAGGTCTTTTATGGCTATTAGAATATTTGGTAGATGAATTAACAATTACTGGAATCTGGGCATATTTCTGGGGAGTTGTAATTATTAGTTTTGTTAATATAGTTTTTGGCACTGGCCGGAAAAAGAAAAAGGATTAATGCAAAATATTTTAACTATTTTCCAAGTTATTATTTCCATAGGCCTGATTATCACTATCTTGCTTCAACAACGAGGCGCTGGTGGTTCAGGTATTTTTGGTGCTGGGGGCGGAGGCAGTTATTACACTAAAAGAGGTTTTGAAAAAATACTCTTTATTACCAGTATTGTTTTAGCCAGCTTATTTGTTATCACTGCTTTTTTCAATCTTTTAATTTAAAACTTACAAGGACTGCCCTTGATATAACATTAGTATTCAATTAAACAAATTAATATCTTTTTTTAAGGTAGAAAAATGGCCAACTGGCAAACAATGGACTCGTTTTTTTAATGTTCTCCCTTCTCGAGAACGCTGGTTAGTCCGAGGCCTAATTTTTGTTATTCTTGGTTCCTGTTTAATCCTGCTTTTTAATTTCTATCTTGAGCAAACTGTTATTGAGCCACAAAAAGGAGGAGAATATATAGAAGGAGTTATTGGGCAGCCGCGATACATTAATCCTGTTTTATCGCAGACAAACGACGCTGATAGAGATTTAGTCCAGCTTATTTATTCCAGTTTATTTAAATACGATAATCAAGGCAATCTTATTCCTGATTTAGCTAAAAGATATGAGATTGGAGAAGACGGCCTGAGTTACAGCATTTTTCTGAAAAAGAATGTTCACTGGCATGATGGAGAAAAAGTTTCAGCTGATGATGTTATTTTTACCATAAAGACAATTCAGGATCCTGAATATAACAGTCCCTTAAGAAATATCTGGCAGGGAGTAGAAATGGAAAAAGTTGATGAATTTACTATTTTGTTCAAATTAAACAATGTTTACGCTCCTTTTTTACATAATTTAACTGTTAGTATTTTACCTAAACATCTTTGGGCTGGTATTTCAGGACAGAATTTTCTTTTAGCTGTTTATAATCTTAAGCCGATTGGTTCTGGTCCTTACAAATTCAAAGAATTTACCAAGAATGAAGAGGGTAAAATTGAATCAATAGAATTAATTAGCAATGAAAGTTTCTACTTATTATTTGAAAACAGGATTCAAGGGCCTTTTATAAACAATATTATTCTTAAATTCTACAACAACCAGGAAGCTCTAACTAATGCTTATCAAAAAAGACAAATAGATGGATTAAGCTCTTTAGCAACATCTGATCAATCAGAAATAAGGAATAGTCTTAATATTTACGAAATTAAGCTGCCTATTTATTACGCTATCTTTTTTAATCAAAATAAAAGCAAAATCTTAGCTGATAAAACCGTTCGCTTAGCCTTATCGCACGCTGTTAATAAAGAGGAAATAATTGATAAAGTTCTTAATGGGAAAGGGATTAAAGTTGATTCGCCTTTTTTGCCTGACTGGCCAAATTATACTTCAGAAACAAAAATTTATGATTTTGCCATAGATCATGCTATAAATATTTTAGAGGCAGACAACTGGATAGATTCAAACAATGACAATATTAGAGAAAAAGGCGAAGGAGAAGAGAAAATAGAGCTGGAAATAAGCTTATTAGCCACTAACTGGTCTGAAATAAAGCAAACAGCTGAACTAATTAAAGAGCAATGGGAAAAAATCGGTGTTAAGGTTAATTTAGAAACAGCTGAAGCAACTGATATTCAAAAGGATTATATTCGTCCTCGCGAATATGAAGCTATTCTTTTTGGAGAGATACTTAGCGCTAATCCAGACCCATTTGCTTTTTGGCATTCTTCTCAGAAAAAAGACCCTGGCTTGAATTTATCGCTTTATCAGAATAAAGAAGTGGATGAATTGCTTCAAGATGCCAGGCAAACACTTGACCAGGAGCTTCGTGAGGAAAAATATGCTGAATTTCAGAAATTGCTTATTGAAGATGTCCCCTGTATTTTTCTTTACAGCCCCAGCTATATTTATCCCGTTAATAAGAAAGTAAAAGGAATCTCCATAGAAAAATTAGCTCAGCCATCTCAAAGATTTTCTCAAATAGAAAATTGGTATATTAAAACGAAAAGAGTCTGGAAATAGATAATGATAAAACTAAAACGCTATCAAGGTAATCCTATTTTAAAACCAAATCCCAAAAATCAGTGGGAATCAAAAGCCGTATTTAATCCAGGAGTCGGCTATAAAAATAATAAAGTTTATCTGTTATACCGGGCTGTCGGCGAATACAAAGACTACATCACTAGAATAGGTTTAGCAGTTAGTCAAGACGGCTTTCATTTTAAAAGAGTTAGTTCTCAACCAATTTTCCAGCCAGAAGCAGATTATGAAAAATGGGGTTGCGAAGACCCAAAAATTAATTTTGTTGGAAAAGAAATCTATATTACCTATACGGCTCTTGAGCAACCAACTCTCAATCCTAAAAAATTTAATCAAACTGCCTTGGCTAAAACCACTGACTTTCGCAATTTTCAAAGAATGGGGGTCATCACTCCGAAATATGCTGATACCAGAAATACCGTTATTTTTCCGGAAAAAATCAATGGTCAATATGCGATGCTTCACCGACCCAGCGCTTGGATAGGGAAAAAATATAAGACAATTCTTCCATCTATCTGGATTGCCTATTCTAAAAACCTTCTCAATTGGTCTGACCATCAACTATTATATCAACCAAGAGAAAACTGGGAGTCAATTAAAATAGGAGCCGGACCTCCCCCAATAAGAACTTCCCTGGGCTGGCTCTTAATTTATCATGGCGTTGGGCCTGATATGAATCCTAGTCTAATTAGATTTGATAAAGAAATTCAAACAAGAGTCTATCGAGCTGGGGCAATGCTTTTGGATTTAAATAATCCAACAAAAATTATTGGCCGAAGCAAAAAACCTATTTTAGAACCAGAAAAAGATTATGAGATAAAGGGCGATGTCCCCAATGTAGTTTTTCCCACCGGCGGTTTTGTTAAAGACGACCAGCTTTTTGTTTACTACGGAGCAACTGACAAAAGATGTTGTTTGGCGACAATCTCTTTAAATAAATTAATCAAGGAGTTAAGCCATTAAAGACCATGATAAATCTTAAAAATATTAAGCCGAGTGTTCGTTATCTTGAAGAAATGAAAGATATAGTTTTTGACCAGGCATGGTTGAAAAAAGCTAAGTCAAAAACTGAACTTTATTATGTTTGGCGAGATGTAGCGGAGAATAACCATGACAAAGAAAAAATTAGCCAAGCCGGCTTACGTTATGACATCACAGAATTTGTTCCTTTGACTCTTGGAAAAGAATTCAATAAAACCTTTGGCCATATACATTCTTTAGTCCCAGGGACAAATTTAACATATACAGAGATTTATGAAGTTTTAGAAGGCGAAGTTAATTTTTTGTTTCAGAAATTTAATGGTAATAAAATTGAAGATATTTTTACTGTTCACTGCTTGGCTGGAGATAAATATATTATCCAACCCAATTATGCTCATATCACTATAAATCCCGTCAAGAAAAAAACCGTTATGGCTAATTGGATAGCTCCTGTTGGTCAGCAAAGCTACAAAGAAATTAAAGAAATGAAAGGCGGCGGCTATTACGCTATTGAAGCAAAAGAAGGTATCCAGTGGGTAAAAAATCAAACTTATTCTTTTATTCCTCAACTAAAATTTTCAAAAGCAAACAATCTTGCTCAATTTAAAATAGACAAAGAAAAACCAATATATTCTCTGATTAATGATTTGAAAAAATTGGACTTTTTGAAAAACCCGGATAAATATAACTGGCCAATAGCTAAATAAAAAAGCCCGCCTTGGATTTACTCCAAATTGGGCTTTAATCTCAAGCAACTTCATCGGGAATTTCGTTAGAAGGACCGCCAATAGTAACAGGTTCATAAGCAACTATTTTATAGACGTTCTTATCTTTATCTGTAACAGCAAATGTTTTTGGTATTTTTGCCCGGTTCGCTCCCTTAATCCTGTAAAGACGCAGCGGCGCTGTTGTGCTTGATTCACGAAGTAGAAGATCAGAAGGTCCAGGTTCATCTTGAAAATAAATAGCATTTACCTTAAGTTTGTTTATTGGATTTTCCATTTCTTTCTCCTTCTATTAAAAGTTAAAGATCTATTTTGCTTAATTGTAGGTTAAAAAGAGAAAATAGTCAAGCCGAAGTGATGAAATTGGCAAACATGCACGGTTCAGAACCGTGTGCCTTTATGGCTTAAGGGTTCGAATCCCTTCTTCGGCACTATGGAAAAAACAACACAAAACTTAAGAATTATCCCTTTGGGGGGATTAGAAGAAGTCGGTCGTAATATGACAGTTTTTGAGTATGGCAATGATATTATTATTGTTGATATGGGCCTTCAATTTCCAGAAGAAGACATGCCTGGAATTGACTATATTATCCCTAATACTGCCTATCTTAAGGACAAAAAAGAGAAAATCCGCGGAGTTATTATTACTCATGGCCATTATGACCACATTGGAGCAATTCCCCATTCAATGGGACGTTTAGGCAATCCGCCTATTTACACTACTGCCTTAACCAAAGGGATTATCCTTAAAAGGCAGGATGATTTCCCAGAAGCGCCTAAGCTAGATATTCGTCAAATTAATAAAGATTCTAAAATTAAACTTGGCTGTTTTAATATTGAATTCTTCCATGTCAACCATAATATTCCTGATGGAGTTGGTCTAGTTATTGGGACGCCAGTTGGCAAAATCGTTCATACTGGTGATTTCAAATTTGACCATAGCCCAATTGGCGATGAACCAGCTGATATTTCCAGAATTTCTGAAATTGCTAATGGAGGTATTCTCGCTCTAATGTCAGATAGCACTAATGCAGAAAAGCCAGGTCATTCTATCTCTGAAAAAGAAATTCAAGATAATTTGGAAATAATTTTTAAAGAATCAGCTGGCAGAATCATTATTGCTACTTTTGCCTCTTTAATCAGTCGTATTCAAGAAGTAATTAATTTAGCTGAAAAGTACAACAGAAAAGTAGCAGTTGACGGTTATAGCATGAAAATGAATACTCAAATTGCTAAAGATCTAGGATATATTAAAGCGCAAAAAGGCACTTTAATTAAGATTAATCAAATAAAAGATTATCCAGATAAAAGAGTAGTGGTTGTCTGCACTGGAGCTCAAGGCGAAGGGAACGCTGTTTTAATGCGAATAGCAAACAAAGAACATCGCCATATACAAATTCAAAAAAACGATGCTGTTACTTTTTCTTCTTCGGTTGTGCCAGGAAATGAAAGAACTGTTCAGAATCTAAAAGACATTCTTTGGAGGCAAGGCGCAAGAGTTTATCATTATCAAATGATGGATATCCATGCTGGCGGACATGCTCAAGTAGAAGACCTTAAAATGATGATTAATTTAATTAAACCCAAATTCTTCATACCTGTCCATGGTAATTATTATATGCTAAAATTACACGGCGAAATTGCTGAAAGCGTAGGCATTGATGCAAAAAACATTCTAGTAGCTGGCAATGGCAATGTTATTTCTATTAATGAAGATTCAATTCAATTAAGCGATGAGAAAGTACCGGCCAATTATGTTATGGTTGACGGATTAGGAGTTGGCGATGTTGGCCAGGTTGTTTTACGCGATAGGCAAACTATGGCTGAAGAAGGCATGTTTGTCATTATTGCCACAATTGACAGCAAAACCGGCAAGGTTCATGGAGAACCAGATATTATTTCTCGCGGCTTTGTTTATTTAAGAGAATCAAAAGAACTTTTAAATCAGACAAGAGAAAAGGTTAAAAAGATTGTTGAGAAAGCGTCTTCTGACGAACACACAGTTAATTGGAGCTATGTTAAAGACAACATACGTGACAAAGTCGGCCAATTCCTTTATACTAAAACGCAGAGACGACCAATGGTCTTACCTGTAGTTATTGAAATTTAGTTCTTTTTTAAAATTAAATATACGGAGGGAAAGGTCGAATAAAGAAATACAAAGAAAGGAAATATTTATGTTAAAGGAAAAACAAAAAGGTGGAGAATCCCCAATAACTAGTGGACCCCAATTTGACTTTAATAATAAAAGCAATTGGCATGGAAAGCCCAAAGGATGGATAAGCAGGTATGGCAGTTCTGTTATTTTGCCAGTAATAGCACTTTTGATTTTAGCTGGCGGTATATATTTATATGCCAGTCAGAGAACCAACAATGAATCATTGTTGCCAAGAGAAAAGCTTACTGCTGATATCCAAGGCAAAATATTAAATTCAGAGATTAAAGAAATTGAAGAGACAGAAACAAAAGAAGCTGAAATTACAGAAATTATTCCAGCTGGTAGAAAAGAAAATAATTCAATTGTGGAAAAAGCAGCCAAAGGAGATGGGATAACCCATTTGGCCCGCAGAGCCCTTAAGGATTATACTAAAGACCATCCTGAAGAGCTAACCGATGAACATAAAATTTATGTTGAGGATTACCTCAAGGACAGCATTGGTTCTCATCCGCTAAACATTGGAGATGAAATTACCTTTTCCGAAGATTTAATTAAAGAAGCAATTGATGCTTCTATGCAATTGACTCCGGAACAACTAAAAAATCTTGAAAAATACAGTGCTTTAGTTGTTTCCTGGTGAAAATTTACTATTTTATTAGTTCTTTATTCTAAATTAATTATAAATCATAAAAGCCCTGTAAGGGGCTTTTATGATTGAATAAAATTTATTTTTCTCTAGAATCTCACCACTAAAGTACAGCGTGATGAGATTTTAGAGAGAGATAAATTAATTATCTCTCTCAGTATTTTAAGGTAATCACTTTTGTCCGCCTAAGCGGAAAAGCGACCTAACATTTCTTAAAGCTATTGATCGAGTAATACCCAATCAAAGACAATAAGTAATGTTTCTGTTTATTAATACAGCTAATAAACAGTATCTACATTATACATCTCATAGAATAATTTGTCAAGAGTAAAGCTATTTATTGAAAATATTGTTCTTGGAAATTAGCTGTTAATTGAATAACATAATCAGTCACTTTGCTGTATATCCAACGGCTATAACGGGTACCGCCTAAGTATTTAGCATAAGCTGTGCGTTCGCCTATTTCAGTTCTCTGATCAGCTCCGCCATTAGCCAATTTTATAGCTGCAGCCATAAAAGCATCTTGATGGTTCCATGGATTAGGAGGATTATGGCCGGTTAAAGCAGCCACTCTGTCTTTGTAAGCTAGCCAAGTAGTCGGCATAAATTGAGCCACTCCCAATGCTCCGCCGCATCCATACCATGGTTCAGCTGAAACTGGCTGTGAGTCGGGATTTAATCCTAATTCCTGGCAAATCTGCATAAAAGCATTTTTCTCATTTTCAGCTCTAGTTAAATAGCCTATATCCCTATAACACTGATACATATCTTTCTGCCAATTTCCTTTGCCAACATTAATACCTAAACGCGATTCTGCTTCTAATACCCCCAATAGAAAAGCCGGCCTAATGCCGGTCTTAGAAGAGGCAAAAACAGCATATTGGATTGCTTCATCTTTGTTAGCTAAAAAGGAAATTTGTTCGGTAATGTAAGTAATTGCGCTTTCAGCATTTTTAATTAATTGCTGATAACGATATTCTTCTCCTTTTGTCTGATCTAATAAATCTTCTTTTTGCCATTGTCTTTTCTCAACAGTCCGTTTTTGAATTAATTGGAGTGATTTTAGCCGGTTTTGCGCTTCTCTTTCATTTTGTAATTCACCTCTTTGTTCTTCAGATTCTTGTTTTAATGATTGAATAGCAATAAGAACATTTTGTGTTTGCTCCTGAACATTTTCTAAAGCGCTAATTTGATTAAAAAAATCAGAAAATTTCTCATTCCTTAAAACCATTTCTAAAAGAGTATCCTGGTCATATACGGCAACTGTCCGAATATATTCAGCCAAAAGGTCTTTTTTCTGGTCTATTTTCTTATTTAACTCGTTAATTTTAACATCTATTCCCTGAATATTTAAAGTGCTTTCCTGAATAACTAAATCCACTTGTCCTATTTCAACTCGGATTTGACTGATTTGGTCTTCTAATATTTGAATATCATTATTAAGCGTCCTTGCTTTTTGCTGATTATCTTTAATTCTTTGCTGATATTGATTTATTTCCTGTTGTTTCTGCTCAATTTGATTCTCTAAATCCTGTTTAATTGCATCAGCATCAGAAGCTTGAATAATAAAAGGAATTAGTAAAAAAATTAACAGGCAAAGAAATATTAGATGAAAATTATAATCAGTTTTTAATTTCTTATTCATCTTTTTCTTCTTCTTCTTTTTGTCCTTGTTCAACTGTTTCTTCTTTATCTTCTTCTCCCTCATCTGTTTCTTTTTTCTCTTCTTCTATTTTTTCCACATCTTCAACTGGCACTTGTTCTAATTCTTCTAATTCTGCTTTGGTTCTTGGAGGGATAATTGAAGCTATTACTTCTTCCGGATCAATTGTTATTTCTACTTTATCTGGTATTTTAAGGTCTTTAATATAAATATTATCATCAAAGGTTTTTAAAGAAGAAATATCTACTTCAATATCATGGGGCAAATCCTGGGGCAAGGCTTTTATCTCAACTGCCTGAATGCTTTTAATCAAAACACCGTCTTCCCTTTCAATAGCTAATGATTTTCCTGTAAAAACTAAAGGGATTTCTGCTGTAATTGGCTCATCCATTTTAACTTGATAAAAATCAATATGAATAATTTTATTACTAACTACGTCTCTGGTTATATCATGAATCAAAATTACCCTATCCTTTTTTTCATCAGATGCTAAATTCAGTTTAACTAAAGTGCTTTCTCCAGCTTCTTTATAGATTTCTTCAAAGTCATGCTCTTTAACTGAGAGAAGCAAGTTTTTTACTTTGCGGCCATATAAAATAGCCGGAATAAGGCCTTGGTTCCGGATTTTATTATTTTTACGGCCAGTTTCCTGCCGCAATTTAACTGGTAATTCTAACATATTAACTATTCTAACTAAAAAAGCCTAAGAGGTCAACAGCTAATTAAAGGCCTTTTTCCTACTCCTCAACTTTAATAGCTTGGACTGGGCAGATATCAACAGCTTCCTGAATACATTGGTCAGTTGCTTCTTCTTTGCCTTGTTTAACACGAGCTTTGTTGTCATCATTTATTTCAAAAACATCTGGGCAAGCTGCCATGCAGCTGCCACAACCAATACATTTTTCCTGGTCTATTTTAATTTTCATTATTATTAAATAATTTAATTTTTCCCTCAACGACCTTTTGAACCGCTTTTATTACAGACGGCATAATTTTATAAGGAGTGGTTTGTTTTGGATTCTCTTCTAAAGATTTTTTAAGCGCTTGAATATAGGCAATTCTTAATTCCGTATTAACATTAATCTTAGTTATCCCCAATTTAACTGCTTTTTTAATATCTTCTTCTGGAGTTCCAGAACCGCCATGCAAAACCAAAAACGTCTTATCGCCTATTTGATTATTTATTTGTTCCAATCTATCTAAAAATAAATGAGGATTACTCTCTCCAGTAAAAATACCATGGATATTGCCAATAGCAACAGCTAAACTAGTAACACCTGTTTTTTCAATAAACTCCTCTGCTTGTTTTGGATTAGTTAAATCTTCTTCTTTAATTTCCACTGCTTCTTGCAAAGATGATTTTCCTCTTAAATAACCCATTTCTCCTTCAATGTTTTTAATGCCATTTGCCTTAGCCAAATCAACTACTTTTTTAGTCATTTCTATATTCTCTTCAAAACTTAATTCTGAACCATCAAATTGAATAGAATCATATCCAGATTCAATAGCCTCTTTAATAACTTCTAATGATTTGCCATGGTCTAAATGTAAAAATATTGGCAAATTGCTTTCTTCCTTGTACGCATTAATCAATGCCCTAATTTGCTTTTTGCCAATAAACTTACTCTCTCCTTGAGAAGTGGCAATAATAACCGGGCTTTTTAATCCTTGGGCTGCCTGAATAATCGCTTTAAGCTGTTCTAAATTAGAAACATTAAAAGCGCCTATAGCGTATTTATTTTCTTTTGCTTTTTTGAAAATCTCTAACATGATTCTAATATTGTAACTTGAAATTTTGACAGGTTTGATCTCGAAAGTAGTGATCTTGCGAAGCAAGGTCGCGCTTGAGAGGTCGAATCTGGAGAAATAAATGTCTTTTATTCCAAGCCACGCCTTGACAAGTACATCCTTCCGTTCTACGAACGTAAGAATGTAGCTCTCAAGGCACGGCTTGTTATTGTTTGCAAAGGTTGTATGTTTTCAGGCACGGCCCTTATTAAAGGCTAACATACCCCTTATCCAAATTTTCCATCATTAATTTATCTAACATTTCTTCTCCCATATATTCAATAAAAATTTTATTCCAAAGTGCTTCCTGCTGATGATAAAGATACCTGGATTCAAAATCTTTTTGCTGAAGCAAAGAAATACCATTATCAAATAAATCAAAACTTATTAAATCTTCTTGGCCTGAACTATTAGAAAAATATTCAGATAAAACATCAGAATCCCGCCAAAAATCAAATCCTGAACCAGGGAACTGCTGACTAAATTTATCAATGCATATGGCCGCTTTGGTATAATGCCAGGCCTCGGGACTAATATGCGGTTCAAATAATCTGGAGTCGTCAGCATTTTTCTTAGCCAAGTAGGCAGGCATCATGCGCCAGCTCATTTTTTCATTATTAGGCAAAGGAAAATCGCTTACATGAACCCTTAGTGCTTCTGTCATTTTTTGAACAAAATTGTCTTGTTCGCTATACATTTCAAAAAGACGCGCGTGCCAATAAACTTCGTAAGTATAATGAAGAGTCATAAAAAAGCAATATAGAGCTTCATTAGTATGACTTTTAATAACAGGGATAATAAAAACAACGCCGACTTCTTTTAAATGGCTCATATGATGAAATTTTTTCTCTAAAAATTCCTGTCCTTTGCCTGACCATTTTTCAGGCAAAACCATTATTTTTATCGGCCTTTTTTCAAAATCTTCTCTTGTTAAATATCCATAAGATTGGAAAAAAATATTATTAAGCCAATTACTGTCTTCAGCAAAACGCAAAGCGCAAAAAAGTTCAAAAACATTCTCTTTTTTTAGCATTTCATCAATATCATTTCCGTATCCTAGAATTTCCATAATATTCTTTGGAGGATTTGATCTGAATAATTCTTTTATTTTCTCCTCTTTAAGGAAAAAACCTGATAAATTTCCTGTTAATTCTTTTATTGTATTAATTAGATCCTGGGAACCAGCTGCTGTAGAAAAATTCAATTGATGAAAATGGCTGGAAAGAGATTGATCGCTTTGTTTTGCCTTGGCAATTAACGCTTCATAAATATCCTTTGCTTTTGAACTTCTGTTTAATCCTAATTTTTCTAATTTTTGATTAATTTTATTATCGTTTTCTTGAATAATTTTTTCAATTATTCCTTGTTTACCAGTAATTCTTTGCATTTTCTTTTCCAAATCCAAAACAACCTTTTCAGGAGTTCTTAATAATTTAGCTAATTTTTCAAATGGATTCATGTTGTACAAGGCCGTGCTTTAAAACATACAATCTTTGCAAAGGTTGTATGTTTTAAAGCACGGCCTTTATCACCTTCACCTTTTCCCATTCGCCCCATTCGCCTTTTTTGAGCAAGCCATTAGTAGCGCCCATTTTCTGCAAACAAGATGTGGCATTAGCTGTGCCTAATTGAATTGCATGAGCAATGTCTTTTTTCCCAATATATCCGGATACAAAAGCAGAACCAAATGAATCCCCTGCTCCTGTTCTGTCAACTAATCCAGATTCTGGAATGCCAGCAGAGTATAAGTTTTTGCCGTCAGAAACAGTTACGCCATGTGAGCCTTTATTCATTACAACAATCCCATCAACCCATTCATCTAATTTCTGAAAAATTTCTTTTTCTTTATTAAAATCTATTCCAGTTAATTTAGACGATTCTTCTTGATTAAGGATTAAAATATCAATCTTATTAAGCGCTGATTTAAGAATTTCTGTATGTTCCAATGTTTTAAGGCTGCCAGCTGGATTAGAAGCTACTTTAATATTATTTTTATTGGCAAAATCAATTAAAGGCACAAGCATTTGATGGCTTTTCCCTGATAAAGAACCAATGTATAACCAATTTGCCTTAAGCTTATCAAAAGGAATATCTTTTTCAGTCAGTTCATGGCAAGCTCCATATCTTTCTAAAATGCTTCTGCCTGCTTCAGGCAAGGAAAGAATTACTGAAAAAGCAGTTGGAAATTCATTTGATTCCTTCATTAAATCCAAAGAAACATTATGTTTTTTTAATTCTTTTTTAATTTCCTGTCCAAAAGCATCTTTGCCAATCATGCCGTAATAAGCAGTCTTTAAACCCTGTTCAGCAAAACTAGCCGCGCTATTAGTTCCGCATCCTCCCATAGCAAAAAGCACATCATCCATACGCATTTTTGAGCCCAAAGGGACACAAAGCCCTTTTTTAGTAGCAAACTTTTCATTTTCAACTACCTGTAATTTTCTGCTGCTCATAAAAACATCCTGGGTAGCTGAACCAAAAGTTATAATATCATAATTCATATTAAACAATTGCGAAAAAGACAATTTTTTGAATCGTAGGTGTGGGCGCGCGCCCGAGCAAAGCGAGGGTAGGGATAAGCGATTCAAAAAAATTCGTCTTTGAGCAATAGTTCGAGCAATAGCTTTTATCCTTTCCTCTTGATAACTCTTATAACCGCCTCTTTAATATTTTTTGCAACCAAACCAAATTCTTTCATTAATTCTTCTGGCTCGCCGGATTCGCCAAAGCGATTTTGAATTCCTATCATTTCTATAGGCACTGGTTCGTTTTTAGACAAAACCTCTGCTATGGCGCTGCCTAATCCGCCCATTACTTGATGATCTTCGCCAGTAACAATAGCTCCTGTTTGTTCTGCTGCTTTTATAATTTCTTCTTCATCAATCGGCTTAATTGTATGATTATTAATTACCCGAACACTAATTCCCTGTTCAGATAATTCTTCAGCAGCTAATAATGCTTCATAAACAATCGGACCGCAAGCAATTATACTTGCATCTTTGCCTTTGCGAAGAACTTCTGCCTGGCCAATTCTAAAGGGCGTTCTTTTAGTAGTAAAAACTGGGGTAGGTTCCCGGGCAAATCTTAAATAAACAGGTCCTTTCATTCTCCCGGCAGCAAGAGTTGCTTTCTGCGTCTCAATCGCATCACAAGGCGCCAGAACTGTCATATTGGGCAAACAGCGCGTTAGAGCAATATCTTCTAATCCCTGATGAGTTGCTCCATCTCCGCCCACAGAGACACCAGCATGAGCTCCTGTCATTTTTACATTAACATTGTTATATGCAACTGATATTCTAATTTGATCCCAGTTTCGGCCAGGACAGAATACAGAATAAGTTGAAACAAATGGGACTTTGTTCGTAAGAGCCAGACCAGTTGCCACGCCAATCATATTTTGTTCAGCGACACCGCACTGAATAAATCTTTCAGGAAATTCATCTTGAAACCAATTACAGCGCGTAGAACTAGTCAAATCAGCTCCTAAAACAATTATATCTTTATTTTCTTTGCCTAGCTCAACTAAACCCAGTCCATAACCATCACGGGTTGGCTTTCGCTCTAATTTTTCTTTTTGATATAGGTTTTTTGCTAAAATCATAAAATTTATTCGCTTTCGCTTTTAATCCTATTGCCTAAAGTTCTTAATTCATCCAAAGCTTTTTTTGCTTCTTCTTTATTCGGCGTTTTCCCATGCCAGGAATACTTCCATTCAATGAAATCAACTCCCTTACCAGGAATAGTATGGGCAATAATTAAACTTGGTTTTTCAAAAATTGCCTTTGATTTATTGCAAGCGTCAATAATCTCCTCCATATTATGACCATCAACATCCATTACATGCCAGCCAAATGCTTCATATTTATCTCTTAATGGCTCCAATGGCATTACATCTTCTGTATAGCCGTCAATTTGAATGTTATTCCTATCCATAATTTGAGTAATGTTAAACAACTTATATTTGCCAGCAAACATAGCTGCTTCCCACATAGAACCTTCATCATGCTCGCCATCTGAAGTAAGCGCCCAAACCCAATTATCTTTTTTGTCAATCTTCGCAAAGTTATAAGCCATACCGCAGGCAATTGGCAGGCCTTGAGCCAAAGAACCGCCGGATGTTTCTATGCCTGGCACGCTTTGCCTATAAGGATGCCCTTGTAAAATGCTGCCTAATTTACGCAAGGTCTTAAGTTCTTTTTTATCAAAATAACCAGCATGCGCTAGAACAGCATACCAGGCCGGACAAGTATGAGCATTGGATAAAACAACTCTATCTCTTTCTTTCCATTCTGGTTTCTTAGGATTATATTTAACTATATTGCCAAAGTATAAAGCAGTAAAGACATCAACCAGACCTAAAGATCCGGCTGAATGGCCTGATTTAGCTTCAGTGAGCATATCAACTAAATCTTTTCTTATATCATTAGCTTTTTTTTCTAATTCTTTAATGGTCATTTTTTAAATCTTCAATTGTTTTTTTGATGTTATCGCTTTTAAAAATTGCGCTGCCAACAGCTAAGATATTAGCTCCGGCTTGAATTGCCATGGGGCCTGTTTCTAAGTTTATCCCTCCATCTACTTCAATATCAATTTCCTGATATTTCTTCCGCAGTTGTCTAATTTTCTCTAAATGTTCTTGTAAAAAGTCTTGATCACTCCAGCCCGGATTAACCGTCATTACTGTAATTAAATCAAGTTGTTTAATAAATGTATCAACTACTTTAATATGGGTTTCTGGATTAATTGCCAAACCAATTTCTAAGCCAGCTTTTTTTACTTTTTTAATAATCTCCTTGTGTTTTTCAGTTGAACTGTAGTGGAAAATAATTCTATCTACGCCTGAATTAATCCAATCATCAATAATTAATTCTGGATTTTTAATTAATAAATGAGCTTCTAATTTTAGATTAGTTTTCAATTCCTTTAAATCGTCCGGGCTATTCCAAGTTGTATTATCAACAAACTGACCATCCATTATGTCCAATTGAACCCAATCAACATACAGTTCTACTTTTTTAACTTTCTCCTGTAATTCCTGAAAATCTTTAGCAATAATAGCAGGAATAATTTTAATCATTATTCTATCTCCTCAATTTTTTTTAATCTCCTTACATGCCTTTCGTCATTGCTGAAATCTGTTTCCAGCCAGGTTCTGACAATTTTTTTGGCAGTTTCTGAATCTATTATTTTACTGCCCAAACAAAGAATATTAGCGTCATTATGCTCTCTTGACTGCAAAGCAGTAAAATCATCCCAGCAAACAGCAGCCCGAATACCCTTTATTTTATTAGCTGCCATAGCCATTCCAAACCCAGTAGCGCAAATTAAAATTCCTTTTTCATTGGTTTCAATTACTTTTTCAGCTATTTTCAAGGCAAAATCAGGATAATCATCTTCTGATTCTAAAACTTTATTGCCTAAATCTTCATATTCATACCCTAATTCCTCAAGATATTTTTTGAGTTCCTCTTTTAGATTAAAACCAGCATGGTCAGCTCCTAAATAAATCATAGTTTTTTGCCTATAAATTCGGCTAATTCGGCTAATCTACAAGCATAACCATATTCATTATCATACCAGGCCAAAATTTTAATTAAATTTCCTCCCTGAACCATAGTTGAAGCAGTATCAATAATTGAAGAAAAAGAATTACCCTTGTAGTCAGCAGAAACTAATAAATTATCTTCAGTATCTAAAATTCCCTTAAAATTATCTTGTTCTGATGCTTTTTTAAAAATAGAATTGACTTCTTTAACTGTTGTTTCTTTTTTAACCTTGGTTACAAAATCAATCAAAGAAACAACTGGACTCGGAATCCTAACAGCTAAACCATTAATTTTGCCTTTTAATTCAGGGATGGTTTTTATTACAGCGATAACTGCTCCAGTAGTAGTAGGCACCATTGATAAGGCTGCTGAACGTGCTCTACGCAGGTCTTTATGAGGAGAATCAAGTAATCTTTGGTCATTTGTATAACTGTGAATTGTTGTCATTAAACCAGATTCTATCTCAAATTCTTTATGGATAATACTAGCTACTGGCGCTAAACAATTAGTTGTGCATGAGGCCATTGAAACAATATTATCCTTTTTATTATCATATTTTTCCTGATTAACACCTAAAATAAAATGAGAAATTTCTGGACTTTTAGAAGGCGCTGAAATAATTACTTTCTTAGCTCCTGCTTCTAAATGTTTCTTTGCGCCTTCAAAGTTTCTGAAAAAACCAGTGCATTCCAAAACAACATCTATGCCTAATTCTTCCCATGGTAAATTAGCCGGATCTTTCTCAGATAAGCATTTAATTTTTGTCCCGTTAATAATTAAATGCTTGCCATCGCTTTTAATCCCTTTATCATAAATACCATAAGCAGAATCATACTTCAAAAGATGAGCCAGTGTTTTAGTGTCAGTTAAGTCATTAATAGCCTTTACTTCTAAATCTGGATGTTTTTCAAAAATTCTTCTAAGAGTTGGCCGGCCAATGCGGCCAAAACCATTTATTGCTATTTTTGTCATAATTTTTTAATCTTTAATATTTAATAATTCACAAATTCTTTCTCTATCAAAGCCAATAATAATTTCCCCGTCTATATCTATTACTGGAACTCCTGCTTGGCCGGATCTTTGAACCATTTCCTCTCTTGCTCTTTGGTCTTCAGATACATTAATATCTTCATACTGAAATCCATGCTCATCTAAAAAGGCCTTAAGTGTATAACAATACGAGCAAGCAGGAGTGGAATAAACTTTTATTGCTGGCATGAATATTTCTTTAATTATAGCATAGCAGTTTGAGTTACGACAATATATATTTATATAATAGCACAAAAATTTAAAAAACAAAAATCCTGACTGTTAATTAGTTTTTTATAACTTTAGTCAGGATTTTTTTACTTCTTGAAAATACTTTCTCAATTCTCTTCTCAGATTCTTCTTTGTTTTTTGTTTCCCGTTTATATTAACTGACACTACATCATATTTGTCTTTTTTTACTATTATCGCTAAAAGTCCGTAAAGTTCTTTGTATCTGGCTTTATGCAAGAAATCAGCTATTTCGCCTTTTTTTCTAAATTTATTGAGAATTTGTTCAATCTTTTCATTTGGATCTCTAAGATCTATTCCAGACTTAGAAAAATTTTCTACTATTTCCCGAATTATTTTTTTATTTTCGTCGGTTAATATATCTAAATTCACGTTTAATCACCTCCTTAAATTTTTAAAAGATCTAATTATTGATTAAGTTTTTCTTCAATAATCTTTTCGAAATTTATATATGGCTGAGCGCCAATAACTTTCTCACCATTAATTAGGAAAGTTGGCGTTCCTTCCACACCATCTTCATCAGCTTTATCAAACCACGCTATAATTTCCTTCTCGTGTTCCGATGAATCAAAACATTGATTAAATTTATCATTATCTAAATCTAAATTCCCGGCAGTTGTTTTTAGCCAATCAATCACCATGGCTTCTGCTTCCTCTGGTGAATCAATTCCACTAACTTGTTCTAGAATCTCTTGAATATGTTCAAAAAGATACTCGTCAAACTGCCAAAAATTTCCTTGTTCGCTAGCGCACAGAACTGCCATGCTTAAAACAGAAGGAGAAACAATTCTGTGGATAACCTTAACTTGTCCTTCTTTAATATATTTATCAATAATTAAGGGCAGTGTTTCTGAATGAAAATTAGCGCAATGTCCGCATAAATGACTGGAATATTCTATAATAGTCACAGGCGCTTTGTCGTCGCCTAAAGCAAAATCGTTTAAAAGTTCAGCATTATCGCCTTTAAAAATGCTTTCAGCAATAGAAGCAGCTTGATTATCTTCTGGCTGTTTGTTCTGACTGGCATACCAAACTATTCCGCCCAGAAAAGCTAAAGCTATTATTCCTAAAATAATTGTTTTTTTATTAGTCATATTTTTTAGCATATCATTTATTATTTAAAATAGCAAATTTTTAATTTAACTTGACTTTATCTATGCATATATTCTAATATTAAATAAGATAAAAAAAAGGAGGTTAAAATGAAAATAGCAATTGCTGGCGCCCATGGCGTAGGTAAAAGTTCTTTTGCCAAAGAATTGGCCAAGAGAATGAATTTGAATTATATCCCTGATATTGTCAGAGAAGAGGCTGTTCCTAAGGGGTTTGTTATTAACGAAAACACCCCTTCCGAAGTGCAACTTTGGTTAGTTTTCAGACAATGGGAACTAGAACAGATAACTCCTGAAAGCTGGGTAGCAGATAAATCTCTTCTTGATTACTTAGTTTACGGGAAAATAGTTCTAAAAGAAAAAGATGTTGAGGAATTAATTGAGAAGATAATTAAACGCAATATCGGCTACGATCAAGTTTTTTATCTGCCAATTGAATTTCCGATGGAAAGCGACGGCATCAGAAGCGATAATGAAGATTTCAGAAAAGAAGTAGATTGTCTTTACAAAGAAACCCTTAAGGAACTTGGGATAAAACACATTCCTCTTTCTGGTTCAGTTGAACAAAGAATAGTTCAAGCTTTAGAATATTTAAAATAGAAAAATTCTATCATTGAACATTTAAGACGCCCTGACTCTAATCCAATAGTGCCAGGGCTTTTATTTTAATTGGTCTAAAACTTTTACGATGAATTTCGCATGGACCAAATTTTCTTAATCTTTTCAAATGAAGTTTAGTTCCGTATCCTTTATGTTGAGCAAATCCATATTTAGGATATTTTTTATCAAGCCGCTGCATCAATCTATCCCGGCTCACCTTGGCTATAATAGAAGCCAGGGACACAGATAAAATCTTTTCATCGCCTTTAACAATTGCTCTCTGTTTAATTTTTAAATTATTCAAAGTTCTATTGCCGTCTAAAAAAAGAAAATCCGGCCATTGTTTAAACTTCTTTAATGACCTTAACCAGGCCAGTTCAGTAGCTTTTAAAATATTGATTCTATCAATTACTTTTGGCCAGACAAAACTTACTGACCATTTAATTCTTGGCTCTTGTTTAATTGCCTCAAAAACTTCTTCTCTTTGTTTTTCAGAAAGTTGTTTAGAGTCCTTAATTTTTATACCTTTAAGATTGGGTAAATTATTTTTATCAATTAAAACAGCTGCTCCTGCCACTGGTCCAGCTAAAGGGCCTCGCCCTGCCTCATCAACTCCAGCTATAATCTTATATCCATCCTTAAAAGCCTTTTTTTCTAAATAGGAAAAAGCCATAGATTACTTGACTGGATTCAATGGCTCATCCCCTTCTAAAATAGCAATAATATTATTAGCGGCCATTTCAGCCATTTTATCCCTTGTTCCCAAAGTAGCTGAAGCAATATGAGGAGTTAAAACAACATTTTCTAATTCAGTTAATCCAGGAGTTAATTCAGGTTCTTTTTCAAATACATCTAATGCAGCTCCGGCAATTTTCTTTTCCTTTAATACTTCAACTAAAGCTGCTTCATCAATAATTGGACCGCGAGAAGTATTAATTAAATAAGCTGTTTGCTTCATTAATGCTAATTTTTCTGCATTGATTAAATGACGAGTTTTTTCTGTCAAAACAGTATGCAAACTCACAAAATCCGCTTCTTTTAATAAATCGTCTATTTCTCTATACTCTATATTGTATTTTTTCTCCAATTCTTCATTGCGCTGCACATCAAAATAAATAATTTTTACATTAAAGCCGTCTTGCATTCTTTGAGCTACTGCTGAACCAATTCTACCTAATCCTATAATCCCCAAAGTTTTCCCTTTAATATCAGCTCCTAAAAGCAGTTTTGGCCCCCATGCTTTATACTTGCCGTCTCGAATAAATTTATCTGCTTCAACAATTCTCTCAGCAATAGAAAAAAGAAAAGCAATTGTATGCTCGGCAACTGATTCGGTTAAAACGCCCGGCGTATTAGTTACTATAATCTCTCTTTTTTGTGCTTCAGCTACATCAATGTTATTATAGCCAACCGCATAATTAGCAATAATTTTTAATTGTTTGCCAGCTGCTTCTATAACCTCTTTATCAATCTTCTCTGTTAAGACTGATAAAATAGCGTCAACGCCTTTAACGCTTTCTAATAAATCCTCTCTTAATATTTTATCTTCTGGGCCAACTGAAACGTCCCATCCCTTATCTTTTAACAAACTGATTCCTTTGTCAGGAATTTGGCGAGTAATAAATATTTTTGGCATAGAATTATATTATTCTAAATTCTGACGAAGAATTTTATAATTTCTCGTCTTAACTTAAAACAACTTTAATTATTTTTAACTTTATTTTACCAAAAAATCGCCAATTTGGCGATAGTTTATAAAATATTTAATGTTCTATTTTTTATGTTTTGCTGCTATTAATAAAGATTTTTCAAAATCCGGCAAAAAACTCTGTTCTTTTATTTTATTTTTATTTAACCAGATAAATTCAATCTCATTAGGATATTCTTTTGATTTAAATTCTAGCTGTTTGGATAAATCAATTAAATATACAAAATAAACACGATGAATTAATTTTTCTTTTTTAATATATGACCAATTATAGATAAGCTCTGGTTCAAAATTAAGATTAAAACCAATCTCTTCATTTAATTCTCTTTTTAAAGCATCTAAAATACTTTCACCAAATTCTATATGACCACCGGGTACATCTCTGATACCCTTAGTTGTTTTATAATATAAAACTTTATCTTTAAAGCGAAAAATTGCTTTAATACTTAACTTGATAGCGTCAACGCCTTTAACGCCTTCTAATAAATCCTCTCTTGATATTTTATCTTCTGGGCCAACTGAAACGTCCCGTCCCTTATCTTTTAACAAACTGATTCCTTTGTCAGGAATCTGACGAGTAATAAATATTTTTGGCATAGAATTATATTATTCTAAATTCTGACGAAGAATTTTATAATTTCTCGCCTTAACTCAAAATAACTTTATTTATTTTTGATTTTTATAGACAACTAAAAAATTTAATCTATCATTTTTAACAATCTAACATTACAGCCTTTTTCTGTGTCTTCTATGATAATCCCCTTTTCTAATAAATCCTTTCTTATTTTATCCGCTTCTTTATAATCCTTATTATTTCTCGCTTCAGTTCTCTGGCTGAGCATTTTTTTAATTGTTTTATTATTAATTAATTCAGACAATTGTTTTCGATATTTCTGATAAAGCAAATCTATAAACCCTAAAACAGAATCAATTTCAATAATATATTTTTTAATTTCTTGAGATTGTTTTAAATTAAGATTTTCCATTATTTTATTAATTTCATTGATGAAATCAAAAAGAGATGCTAATCCAGAGCTTATATTCAAATCCCTGTCCATTGCTTTTTTAAAATCATCTCTAGTTTTAGATATTTTATCTTTTATATCAAGCTTATTTTTTTCTTTACTTTTAATTAAATCGAGATTAATGAGAAAATCCAATAATTTAATAACCACTGATTCTGCTTCTTTAAAATCCTTTAAAGTGAAATTAAGAATTTTGCGATAATGTGTTTTTAATAAAATAAATCTCATTAATAAAAGATTGTATCCTTTATCCTTAATATCTCTTAAAGTATAAAAATTGCCTAATGATTTGCTCATTTTCTTGCCTTGAACCAGTAAATGTTCATTATGCATCCAGTAATTAACAAACTTCTTTTTTGTAGCTGCTTCTGATTGGGCAATTTCATTAGTATGGTGAGGGAAAATTAAATCAACTCCTCCAGTATGGATGTCAAATCTTTCCCCTAAATATTTCATTGACATGGCTGAACATTCTATATGCCATCCAGGATGGCCTTTGCCAATTGATGTATCCCAGAAAACTTTGCCATGTTCTGGCTTATATGCCTTCCATAAAGCAAAATCATTAATTTGTTCTTTATTGTACTCATCTGACAAATTTAAACGACAAAAGGCATTATGCTTTAATTTTTGTTTGTCCAGCTGTGCTAATTTTCCATAATCAGAAAATTTGGAAATTTTGAAATAAATAGATTTTTCTGATTCGTAGGAATATCCTTGTTTTCCTATTTTTTTTATTAAATCAACAATTTCAGAAATATGCTCTGTTGCTTTAGGCATAATATCAGGCATTTGTATATTCAATGAATTAATATCCTGGATAAACGCTTTTAAGTAAAAATCTGTAAACTCTTTTAATATCTGGCCAGCCTTCTGGCTGTTTTTTATGGTTTTGTCATCAATATCAGTAATATTCATCACATGCTTAACTTTAAATCCGCTGTATTTTAAATAGCGTTTAAGCAGATCAACAAAAATATATGACCTAAAATTACCTATATGGGCAAAATCATAAACTGTTGGGCCACAGCTATACAGACCAATTTTCCCTTTTTTAATAGGTTTAAATATCTCAATTTTTCTGGTTAAAGTATTAAATATCTTAAGCATATTTTTATCATATCAGATTTTTAATGGTTTTTCAATTTTAATACCCTGTCTTATTCTTTCCATTAATCTATGGATAAACCATAAATTATGAAAAGTAGATAAACGCAAGCCAAGTATTTCTTTTGTCTTGAAAAGATGATGCAAATAAGCTCTGCTGAAATTCTGGCAAGTATAACAAGAACAATTCTTCATAATTGGATTTTTATCTGATTCATAGCGAGCATTCAAAATATTCAATTCTTTTTTAGGTGTTAAGAAAATACCATGGCGGGCTAAACGAGTCGGATAAACACAGTCAAAAAGATCAACTCCATTTTTAACTGCTTTAACTAAATCATCAGGATGGCCAATCCCTAAAAGGTGGCGCGGTTTTTGTTCAGGCATTTCAGGAATAACCCAATTCAGAATTCTATACATATCTTTTTTCGTTTTCCCTAAAGAACCGCCAATAGCCAAACCTTCAAAAGGCATCTGGCTTATAAATTTAGCACTTTTTATTCTTAAATCGCGCCAATGGCTTCCTTGAATAATTCCAAAAAGCGCCTGGTCTTTGCTTTTCTTGGTTTTTAAGCAAATCTCTGCCCAATTATGAGTTCTTTGCATTGATTCTTTAGTATAATTATAATCTGACAAAGGAGAAGTGCATTCATCAAAAGCAAAAATAATATCTGCTCCTAATGCTTCTTGGATTTGAATTGATTTTTCTGGAGTTAAAAAATGCTTTGAACCATCCAAATGAGATTTAAATTCCACTCCTTTTTGATTGACTTTAAATAATTTAAGTCTAACAGGTTTTTCTGGTTTCTTATCATTGCCAGGGAAAAATCCTGATATTTTGCCTACTCCATGTTCCAAACCAAATCCCAAGCTAAAAACCTGGAACCCTCCGCTATCAGTGGCTATTGGCCCAGACCAATTCATAAATTTATGCAATCCTCCCATTTTCTTTACAACCTGATGTCCAGGCCTTAAATAGAGATGATAAGTATTGCTTAGAACAGCTTCAAAACCAATTTCTTTAATTTCTTCTGGAGACAAGCATTTTACAGTCGCCTTAGTAGCAACTGGATAAAAAGCCGGCGTATGAATTACTCCGTGAGGTGTTTGAATTAATCCTAAACGGGCTTTTGATTTTTTACTTTTTTTGAGGATTTTGAAAAACATAATAATAGCCTGCTATGCCAAAAGCAACAGATACATTTAAAGATTCTTTTTTACCAAGCATTGGCAGATGGATAATTTGGTCGGCTTTTTTTAAAACACAAGAAGAAACTCCTTTAACTTCATTGCCAATGACCAAAGCTAATGGAAAATTTGGCTTAAATTTAGTATAAGGCAAACTTTTTTTTGTTTGTTCTAAGGCAAGAATAAAAACTTTTTCTTTTTTTAATTTATCTATTAATCGCCATATTTGAGAATGATACTCCCATGAAATATTTTCTTCTGCTCCTAATGCGGTTTTGGATATTTTAGAATTTGGCGGCTTACCGCAAATACCGCATAAAAATATTTTATCAACTCCTAATGCATCAGATGTACGAAAAATAGACCCGATATTTTCCAAGCTCCGAATATTGTCACAAATTACATAAAAAGGCATAGTTAAAAGCACGTCCTTAAAATATACATCCTTTCCATCTTAAATTATTTAACAGATGAATATCTTGAAAGTATTGTTAGGCAAGAATGTATATTTTAAGAACGTGCTTTTAGCATATATCTTCTTTCCTTACTCTTCAACCTTGACTAATATACATATTTATGCTTTAATAGAATAAAGAAAAATAGTTCTTTAATTTTAATAAAAGGAGGAGTGATGAAAAAGATAATGTTCTTGATCACAGGGATCTTTATGATAGTCGTAGCAACAACTATTGGGGCAATAATGATTAGTAACTTAATTAATAAATGTGATCCAGAGCCCCAAAATCATGTTTTTATTAACTACCATAGCTACCAGTATTCTGCTTATGTAAGCTGGTATGGCAGGCCGTTTCATGGGCGGACAATGGCTAATGGAGAAAAATATAATATGCATTCTCCTGATACAGCTGCTCATAAAACACTGCCTTTTGGTACTAAGGTAAAAGCTACTAACCTTAATGGCCAAAGTACTAATCTTGTTATTAAAGACCGGGGACCATATATCCTTGGAAGAGAGTTTGATCTTTCATATGCTGCGGCCAAAAAGCTTGGGTTGATTAAAGATGGCGTAGCATTAGTAAAAGTAGAAATTTTCACAAATGAAAAATTCTATTTTTACAAAATCAAAAGTAAAGAAACTCTTTGGCGGCTATTCGGTCCTAAATGGACTAGAATAGCTAAGATAAACAATATCCGCCCAGAGGAAATTAAAAAAGGGACAAAAATAATTGTTCCCTATAAATTCTAAAAGAATTTAATAAAAGGCTTATGCTAAACAGCATAAGCCTTTTTAAATGTTACTAATAAGCATCTCGGGGCTGATTTTTTTCATGTCCATAAGCCCCCTTTTTTACTTCTTCAGTTATCCAGTCTCTGTTTTTTTTCTCACTTAAATTCTTTCCCAAAAAATAATCTCTGTTTTTTTGAGAAACGCTAACATTTTTTTTGTCCAGAATAGACATGAACTCTCTGTTAAGTAAAAAAATGTCCCCGTCTGTTAGGAAAGAACCCCTTTTCAGCTCGTGAATGGCGGTAGCGCAAAGCGCTCGCGGAGCAAGCAACCCAAAAGATCCCTCATTTTCTATTTCTATATCTAATAAATCTTCTGTTATTTTCCTAAAAGCTTCTATCTCTTTATTTATAGTCATCTTATCCCCCTAATTAGAAGATTAAATGTTAAAAAACTACTTTATATATAATAGCAAATTATAACCTATCTGTCAAGGTTAATCCCAAAGTTTCTTGGCCTCAAGCCATATTGAATTGTCTTGATTTTTCTCTTTAAGCCAGTACCACCATTCAGCTCCCCATAAATACGCTTCATCAAAACCAGTTTGTTCTGTATATTTAATCATTCCCTTGAATTTTCCCAAATCCATTGATTTGGACTGTTCTTCAGCATCTGTTTCATAAAGCATTTTATGGCTCCATGGTTCAGCCTGAAGTTCAACAATAATTATTCTTTCTACATCTGTAAATAATCTAACTAAATTAGCTCTTTTGTAATAGAAAACAGGAGGAATAGGATATTCAAAATGCTTTTTTAAAAAATCGCTCCAAACAATCCTGTAAAGAGTAGTACCTAAAATATCAGCATGAATAGCCGGCTGGACCCAGCTGCTCAATTCACCGCTGGCAGTTAAAATAACTGGCCGGTTATCTAAATCTGAATTTCTAACTAAATCAATCTCTTTGTCTAAAAATTCTTTATTAAATTTTGGACATTCGCCAAAACTTTTTAAGAACGGTTCATTTTCAATCTGCCAAGCCCAAATTGTCTTATTGCCTTGATAATGTTCAACTATTTCATTAAGCATTAATAAAATTCTCTGCTGTTTTTCATTCTCGCTTAATTCTTTAGCCCATTCAGGAATATGGCATTCAGGCCAGCGAGGAACTTTTTGGCCAATAACTAAAATGACTTCTGCTTGTCTTTGTCTAGCTTCTGAAATTTGCCAATCCAAATCATTGAAATAATATTCGTCTTTGTTAGGTTCAATATTCGGCCAATAAGCAATTAAACGCAGTTTTTTTACATTCAAATCATCAAGAATGTTTGAATATATTTTTTTCCAGTCAAGCTCCATTTTTTCAGCAAAATATTGGCTAAAAGTAATACCAAAATCAATTTTGTCAACTGGCTCTGCTTCTCCAGTAAAAAGATATATTAAAAAACCAGCCAAGCAAAGAATTGCCAAGAGAATAAATAAAATAAAGACGTGAAGAATAAATTTCATAATCTTTAATTAAAAAACTAAAATTCCCAAACCAATACAAATAAATAAAACAGCAATAATTTTTTTAAGAATAATTCTATGACTAATTTGTTCTTTAATAATCTGTGGAAACTTCTTAGAAAGAAAAATAGCAATTATTAAAAGAAAAACATATTGAACACCTTGCAAGGAATTTACTAAAGTAACACTTCCTAAATAAATTGCATAGTTCAAAATTATAAAAGCAAAAGCTGATAAAAGCTTATTGGAAATAAGCAACCCGCTTGTTTTTAATTTAATTGATTTTGATGTTTTAAAAATTGTTTGCCTTGCACCAGACCAAAAAAGCAGTAAGAAAGCACCTAATATTCCGCCTATGCGAATCCATACAAAACCGTTAATAAAGGACTGCTCTGTGAAAATAAACTTAGTTAGGACATAAGAACTGGAAAAAAATAAAGCAGCTAAAATAGCTATGGGCAGTCTTTTGATTAAAGAAAGTTTTTTTGCTTCATATGAAGCTTTAATCTCCTTTCTTGGCCAAGCCATAATTATTCCGCCTAAAACAAGCAATAAAAAGGCAATTAACTGATTAAAATTTAAACGCTCACCTAAAAATAAATAGGTTAAAATAAAAGTAAATACAGGAACTGCTCCGCCAATAATTGGAACAATTCTTGAAACCTCGCCCATTCTGACTGATTTATAGAAAAAAAGAATAGCCAAAATAAATAAAATTCCAGCAACAAAACTTATTATAATCTGTTTTAAGGGTATTAGAGAAAAACCAAAAGGAATTAAAAACAAACTTGTTAAGCCGCCTAAAATTCCTACATAAAAAGCATAAGATGCAGAACGAAGAGCAGTCCGGGAAAGGAGAAATTTATCAACAATAAAAACCAAAGCAAGAATAAAATAGGAAATAATAGTGATGAGTAACCAATCCATATGTTTTATTTTATAATTTGTTTTCGAAGCTGAACTCCATTTTCTCTACAAATCTCAGCATATTCATAAGCACTAGGACGAATTTTTCGTTTCATTGTTTTATAATCAATCTCAACCAAACCAAATCTTGGCCAAAAACCTTTGTTCCATTCAAAATTATCAAGCAAAGACCAGTAAAAATAACCTCGCACATCCACTCCTTCTTTAATTGCCTGATAAATATATTTAAGATGATCTTTAATAAATCTAATTCGCTTAGTATCTTTAATGTCAGCTAAACCATTTTCAGTTATATATATTGGCTTCTTGTATTTTTTTAAATCTTTTAGCAAATAATAAATTCCCTGAGGATAAAAACCCCAACCTAAATCAGAAACTAATAGTTTTCTTCCTTTAAAAAATCTATGGTGAAAATAGTAATTTAATCCAATAAAATCCTGTTCTTTTTTAATTTTATTTAAAAAATATTTATTCCAGAAATAATGAGCTAAAAATATATTCTTAAAATGAATGTTGTTTTTAGCAATTCCTACTTGACAATCCAAGTCAATTAAATGAAGCGATTTATATGCTAATTGATGAGCTTTGGCTAAAATATTAAGCACTTTAAAATATTTAAAAATGCTTTTTTTTTGGGGTGGGAAAAATCCTTTTAAATAAGCATCTCCGGCATAAACTAGTGGCTCATTAATAGTAATCCAAAAATCAACTTCATTAAACAAATTTTCACTAATTATTTTAACATAACGGTCAAAATAATAAGGCGTTTTTGGATTAAGCCATCCGCCTTTTTCAGCCAGCCAGATTGGCAATGTCCAATGATAAAGCGTAACAAAAGGTTCAAGCCCGCGCTCTTTTAAGGATAAAAGAACTTCCCTGTAATGCTCTATTTCTTTCTGATTAAATTTGCCTTGTTCTGGTTCAATCCGAGACCATTCAATAGAGAAACGGTGGGCATTCTGATTCAATGATTTGGCAAGAGCAAAATCTTCTTTATAGCGAGTATAATGATCGCATGCCTGGCCAGAAATATAGTTGTTGTCCTGTAATGGATTCGGGTAATTTTCTAGAATGTAATTTGACCAGTTTTCTAATTTTGCGTTTTGAACTTTGGATTTTGAACTTTTCTTTTCCCATTCAGTCCAATCATTAAAATTACCACCTTCAACTTGATGAGCTGAAGTTGATGCGCCCCAATAAAAATTTTTTGGAAATTTTAGAATATTTTTTTTAGACAATTAAATTATTCTTTTTAACTAAAATTAAATCCTTGGAGATTCTTCGTATTGAGTGTTAACTAAAACATCTTTTAATGAATCAATGTCTTCCAAAACCATGCCAGCGCCGCGGGCAACTGCTGTTAAGGGGTCCTCAACTAATTTAACAGGCATTTCAGTTCTTTCAGCTATTAACTGATCTAGTCCGCGAAGCAAACTGCCTCCGCCTACCAGAAAAATTCCACGATGCATAATATCAGCAACTAATTCTGGCGGAGTTTCTTCAATGGTCCCTTTAATGGCATTGGTTAAAATTTTGACTGAACGGCTTAATGCTTTGCGAATTTGTGAGTCATCAGTAGCCACTTCCTTAGGCAGGCCAGTAACAATATCCCGACCACGCATTGTTGTTTCCATTTTTTCCTCTAAAGGATAGGCCGAGCCAACAAACAGTTTAATATCTTCAGCTGTTTTTTCACCTAAAAGAAGATTAAATTCATCACGGGTATATTGGATAATATCTTCATTAAGCTTATCCCCAGCTACCCGCAAACTTTTGCTAACAACAATACCCCCTAAAGAAATAACAGCCATTTCAGTAGTGCCTCCGCCAATATCAACAATCATATTACCAGCAGCTTCCTGAACAGGAAGCCGGATACCAATAGCCGCTGACATTGGCTCTTCTATTAAATAGACCTCTCTAGCGCCAGCGCTCCTAGTAGCGTCTTCAACAGCCTTTTTTTCTACTTCTGTTACTCCAGAAGGTACGCCAACAACAACCCGAGGACGAGGCAAAATAGAAAAACTTTCCCGATGGACTTTGTCAATAAAAAACTTGAGCATCTGCTCAGTTATTTCAAAATCAGAAACTACTCCAGCTACCAAAGGCCGAGAAGCAATAATATGAGCCGGGGTACGGCCAACCATTTTCTTTGCTTCCTGTCCAATAGATAAAATCTGGTCTGTTTTCTGATTAATTGCCACTACTGAAGGCTCATTAATAACAATTCCCTGGCCTTTGACATAAACCAATGTATTAGCTGTGCCTAAATCTATTCCAATATCTTTGGAAAAAATGCCGAAAAGTTTGTTTAACATAATTAAAAATTTAAAAATTTAACCACTCTGTCTATATTGATCAACTCTGTTTTATCACTATCCCTTTTCTTAATCTCAACTGAATTCTCGGCTGTTGTTTTTTCACTTATTACTATTCTTAAAGGAATGCCAATTAAGTCTGCATCAGCGAATTTTTCCCCTGGGTTTTTATCGCGATCATCATATAATACTTCAATCTTATTCTTTTGTAATTCTTTATAAATCTGGTCT
>Ga0307421_1000306_pt1 | contig 32361 bp, 23 predicted proteins | sample SalMarWE160270MG_FD_202163 | JGI IMG/M metagenome (GOLD analysis project Ga0307421, IMG submission 202163) | Salt marsh sediment microbial communities from the Plum Island Ecosystem LTER, Massachusetts, United States - WE1602-70 | ecosystem: Environmental > Aquatic > Marine > Intertidal zone >... | reverse complement strand
AAAATTATTTAGTATCTGTCCATAATGTCCGATATTCGCGTTGCTGCTCACATTTTAAATCCTCAAATACTTTAGTATTCCGCGGTTTAAAATGTTCACGCGCCTTGATCCCGAACATTCTGAACAAACACTATGAGTTTATTGACAAACACTATTTAGTGTCTGTGCATAAAGTCCCCTTTGCTGAGTTACGCTTGTCCGAAAATTGCTAATTTACGACTAGTAAATTCCGCATTACCGGACCGCGTAAGCCTTGCAAACGGAATTTTCTGAATAAACATTATTTATACGCAAAATATACAGATCAGCATGCTATTAACGTCCAAATTGAAGGTATCCGGGATATTATTTATTGTTTGTATTTTTTTCTTAATTATTTCTTTAATTTCTAATTGTACTTCAGAGAGGACGGTAATAGAAAATGAGGCTTATACATGGAGAAATGTGCATATTGCAGGAGGGGGATTTGTTGACGGGATCATTTTTCATCCGACAACACCAGGAGTAAAATATTGTCGAACAGATATGGGAGGGGCTTATCGCTGGAATGATTCGGATAAGGTATGGGAACCATTGTTGGACTGGTTATCTTATGAAGATCATAATCTGATGGGGGTAGAGAGTATGGCTCTCGATCCTTCAGACCCTGACCGGGTTTATCTGGCCTGTGGTACTTATACTTCTCCGGAAACACCAAATGGCGCTGTTCTCAGGTCGGATAACAGGGGAGAAACCTTTCAGAGGACAGATATGCCTTTCAAAATGGGTGGTAATGAAAATGGGCGGGGTAACGGTGAACGAATGGCGGTTGATCCGAATAACGATAATATTTTATATCTGGGTACGAGGCATGACGGATTATGGAAGAGTTCTGACCGGGGTAAATCATGGCAACAGGTAAAAAGTTTTCCTGATATTGATGAAAATTTTCCGGATAGTCTGATAAATAAAAATGATCTGCAGATGTGGTACAGGCAGAAAAAAGGGAGCGGGATAGTGTTCGTGATATTTGACCAGGAGAGTGAACTTGCAGAAGGGGCTAGTTCTGTAATATATGCCGGCGTTTCGCTTATGGGCAGGAATAACATTTTCCGGAGTAAAGATGCCGGGCTGACATGGCATGCTGTTCCCGGACAACCTGTTACTTACAGGCCTAATCACGGAGTATTGGCGGGTGATGGTATACTATATATTTCTTACGGAACAAATCCCGGCCCGTGGCACATGAAGAACGGGGGGGTATGGAAACTGAATACACAGACAGGTGAATGGAAGGAAATAACGCCGGAAAAGCCTGATCCGGAAAACGGGCTTGAATTTGGCTATGCTGCTGTCGCGGTTGATGCAACTGATCCCGATATAGTTATGACAAGTACCTTTCATCGTCCCGGAATGATTGGCGGTGATGATATCTTTCGCTCTGTAGATGGTGGAAAGTCATGGAAAGCTGTTTTTAGTAATGGAGGTAAATTTGATTTTACACTTGCGCCGTATGTTGCACGTACTCCCATACACTGGATGTTTGATATAGAAATCGACCCCAATGATCCTGATCATGCAATGTTTACTACAGGTTACGGGGGTTATGAGACTTTTAACCTAACCAATATGGATGAAGGGGATGCAACATTGTGGCACGTGATGAGCACCGGGATCGAACAGGCAGTTGCACTGGAATTATTAAGTCCTCCTCAGGGTGCTCAGCTAATATCTGCCATTGGTGACTATGGTGGCTTTGTTCACAAGGACCTTGACAAGCCTGTTCCGGAAGGTAATTTTGTGAATCCGCATTTTATGAATACAAACGGTGTCGCATGTGCTGCACAGAATCCGGATGTTATTGTGCGTGTGGGTATTGCGTCCGGTTTTGATGTGCAAAGTAATATTGGGTATTCACTGGATGGAGGTGTTACCTGGCAACCTGCCGCATCGTCACCTGAAAATGGCAGTAAATTGGGTCATATCGCAGTTTCCGCCAACGGAAATGCCTGGATTTGGACTCCTGAAGAAAGTCCTGTTTATCATACTCATGATAAGGGAATTACATGGAGCAGATCTGCCGGTATACCCAATTATATCAGAGTGATTGCAGATAAGGTTAATCCATCAGTTTTTTATGCCGTTGATTTGTACGAAGGTTGTTTATATGTTAGTCGTGATGCGGGTGAGATATTTGAAGAAACAACACTGCAACTGCCTTATGAGGTTCCGGCCTATTCGGATTCCCGGGGAGATATAAGAGGAGGGCAGGATCGTATTTATGCAACCCCGGGTTTTGAGGGCGATCTTTGGCTGGCTGCTTTTGATGGCCTTTATCATACGAAAAATCCGGAGGATAAATTTTCACAATATAAAAACGTTAAGGAAATTCATGCTTTTGGTTTTGGAAAAGCAGCGCCGGAAAATAATTTCCCTGCTCTTTATCTTGTGGGTGTGGTGAAGGATGTACGCGGAATTTTCCGTTCAGATGATAAGGCGGAAAGCTGGATACGGATTAACGATGATTTGCACCAGTGGGGATTGTTGTTACATGTAACAGGAGACCCGAAAAAATACGGGAGGGTTTATGTTGGTACGCATGGGAGGGGTATAATATATGGAACCCCATACAAATGAATATTCTGAGCGGGTAACAATGATTCTGCGGTTCAGCATATATTTTTTAATATTAGTTTACCGTTTTAGGTCCGCCAAAATAATGTATAATGAAAAACGATCAGGTTAATTTTCGAGGGTAATGATATCCCGTTCATCAGGGATGTCAAGGCTGTTGATTAATTTTTGAAAGAGCCCGGTGTTATCAAAAACACCTGAATAATTTTTACTGTCCGGCCCATATGCAAATACAGGAACCAAAACAGGTGTATGGTTTTTTGAACAATAACCTGCTTCCACCCGGCCTTCTTCAATGTTTCCCCCGGTAATAGCCATGCCACCGCACTCATGATCGGCGGTTACAATAACCAGGGTGTTTCCTTTAGCTTTGGCATATTCAAGCACTTTACCTACAGCCTTATCAAAATCAAGCATTTCATTTACAATATATTCTGTATTATTCTCATGTCCGCCCCAGTCAATCTGTGATCCTTCGATCATTAGGAAGAATCCTGCATCTCTGCGATCAAGACTTTGCAATGCCAGGTCAGTGGCCTTAAGGAGCATATCACCCCTTTCAGGAACCCGGGGATTGTGGACAGGAGCAGTTAATACATAAAAGTTTTCCTTAATTGATGATGGAACTGAGTCAATGTTATAAAATACCCTGTATTTTTTTTCAGTTAAAATGTCTGTAAGAACTTTACCATCGGTGCGATTTTTGAAATGATCTATTCCCCCACCTATAATTACATCTACTTCCGTCTTTAAAAAATCTTCTGCAATTGCTTCATACGAATTCCTTGAAACCTGATGAGAGATAAAGGATGCCGGAGTAGCATGTGTTATCGCGCTTGTTGAGATCAACCCCGTGGCTATACCGTTGTCCTCTGCATATTCAAGCACTGTTTTACGTGGTAAGGAATCCATTCCAACCGAGATAGCACCGTTAAATGTTTTAAATCCAGTTGCTATAGCTGTTCCTGCAGCACCCGAATCAGTGATCAGTCTGTTGGCCGAATTAGTTTTCATTAGTCCTACCCACGGCATTTCTACCATATTCAAATTATCATGGTTTGCCATCATGCCGGCATATACCTGGGAAACCCCCATGCCATCGCCTATCATTAATATAATATTAACAGGTTTCTCCGTGGAGCCTGATTTTCTGTTGGAAGAACATAATACAAAGACAAAAAGACAGGTAAAAGTTATTGTTAAAGTAATGATCTTTTTCATGGATAATTGTTTTGATCAAAATTAATAAATTTCTGCAATGATGGTTAGTAAATCAAACAAAATTAATTATTGCTGAATATATTAAAACGGGCGATTCTTAATCGCTGCAGAAAAAACTTAAAGGATACCAGCAAGACACCAAGGCCGTATTTCATGCTTCTGCGGATATTGATAGATGAGGCATCATTGAAGTATTTGGTCGGACATGTGATCTCTGCTATATCAAAACCGGCATAACAGATCTGCGCGATCATCTGATTATCAAAAACAAAATCATTGGAATTGACTTCAAAATTAATTGTTCTTAAAACATTACCGGAAAATGCGCGATAACCTGTATGGTATTCGGAAAGTTTCTGGTTCATAAGTATGTTCTGGGTTAATGTCAGAAACCGGTTAGCAATATATTTATAAGCTGGCATACCCCCCTTTCGTGCACCCTTTCCCAGAATTCTCGATCCGAGTACCACTTCGAATACCCCGTTTGCGATAAGATAACACATGGAATGTATGAGTTTTGGTGTATACTGGTAATCGGGATGCAGCATAACTACAATATCTGAATTTAGTTCAAGGGCTTTATTGTAGCATGATTTTTGATTTCCGCCGTAACCTTTGTTTTTTTTATGGGTTATGATGTGCTGTATATTCAGCTTTCTGGCTAGTTCTACGGTTTTGTCAAGACTTTGATCATCAACAAGGATAACATTATCCACAATATCAAAAGGGATTTCCCTGTAAGTTTGCTCAAGTGTTTTTTCTGCATTATATGCAGGTAATACTATTGTTATTGTCTTATTCTTTATCATTTATTTGTGCGTTAATTAGTGTCTGTCCATAAAGTCCCATTTGCCGCGTTACGCTTGTCCGAAAATTGCTCATTTACGACTGGTAAACTCCGCGTTTCCGGACCGCGCGAGCCTTGCAAATGTAACCTTCTGAACAGACACATGTCTGTTTAAACATTTTGACTAATTTATAGACAGATTCTAATTAGGCTGATCACCGGGATATCGAACAAAAAATACATATCCGTATTTTTCATTATATACTTTCAGTTTACTGTAATTATTCAGAATATCCTGCTTTTTGTCCAGTCGTCCTATAAAATAAGCCGGCTTATCAATCTCTCCTTTTGTCAGCTTATTAATGCTAAAGTGATACGGATCGGTGTCCGGCTTCTTCCGCGTATAAAAAAACTGTGCATAGCTTTTATACATTGACATCACATATACATCTCTATCTGTTTTGTCCTTAAAGAACTCAATAGCTGCATTTTGTATATATTTTTCCAAACGCGGTGTAATTATGAGCACGGCAAAAGTAATGTAAAACAGCGATGATGAAAATAAAATCGCAAAACCCGCGATCCTTCGTTTTTTATGTATAAGGATCACAGCAAGAATAAAACCTGCCGCGAATAATACACCCCATAATATCTCATAACCTTTCCAGTCAGCAGAAGCTTGCAGGTTACCTATTGTAAATGAATGTGTTATGTAACCTTTATCAATCAGCAAATGTTTATAATGATCCAGTAAAGGAATAGCAACGCCGATAATTGTTAATACGAATGCCTGTACAGAAAACAGAACCGTATGCCATACTTTGTACCGGAATTCACCGGAGAGGATCTTATGTATAGAATAAGCAGCCAGAAAAGTCATTGGAAAATAACACAGGGATGAGTAATGTATAATCTTTGTCCTGACAATGGTAAACAGAATAAGCACTGTCCAGAATAAGATGATCATCCATTTTTTAAATTGTTTATGATCAACAGTATCGTTTGCAGATCTGAAAAAACCATGTATTGTAAAGACAGAAGCAGGAAAAACTCCAAAAAACAGCACAACAAAATGATAAAATAAAAATCCTCCGTGACCAGCATCCTGTGTTTGTATCAAGCGTATCTGATAATTTATAAAATCTATTATAAGACCGGCATTTCCGGTTATGATCTGCAATATGAACCAGAACCCTCCGATTATTATGAATACAAACAGGAACAGCAACACCTGAAAAATAGTAAATGGTAATCTGAACCTGTTCAGCATCCAGTATATTACCACAGTAATTGCAAATATCAGAAATCCTGCCGGTCCCTTGGTCAGAACCGCCAATCCCAGAAAAAATGCGGATAATATCAGGCTTATGGTAATTTTATTATTCAGGGCCTTATGAAAATTAACAATTCCAAGAAAGATAAATAGATTGAACCAGGGATCAATGATCCCTGATTTAAAGTAGAAAAAGGGCAGGAGAGAGCAAAGAAATGTTATTACCCAGATCAAGCCAAATTGGGTATTAAACAAACGATAACCAGTATTAAACAAAACCAGAAGGGTTACTATACCACATATGGCATTTGGAAACCGTGCGGCAAATTCATTTATCCCGAATATGTGCATGGACAGGGCTTGCATCCAGATAAAAAGGGGGGGCTTTTCCCAGAATGGTTCATAATTGATCTGAACAGTCATGTAATCACCTGTAATCAGCATCTCTCTGGCTGACTCGGCAAAATTGATCTCATCCCAGTCAAAAAGGTGTACATCACCCAAAAAGGGAATAAACAATAATCCGGCAATCAGGATGATCAGTATACGGATAATATATAACTGCCTGTAATTATTCATTCATGGTTTAATTAGTGTATGTCCATAAAGTCCCATTTGCCGCGTTACGCTTGTCCGAAAATTGCTCATTCACGAATAGTAAACTCCGCGTTTTCGGACCGCGCGAGTCTTGCAAATGGAACCTTCTGAACAGACACATTTACGGTTAACTTTTTTACTACTTTTTTATAGACGAAATCTAATTATGGTGAATAATGATTTATCCGGCCATTTTTTGTTCAGACAATACAAATATCTGTAAAAAAATAAAGCACCTAATGTTCCAATAATTGACCCCGTGTATATGTCAATTAAAAAATGCTGGGACAGGTATACTCTCGAATATGCAGTAAGAATAGCCAGTATTGCAAAAATAAGCTGCCAGCTTTTACTTGAGGTTATTAATACAAGACATACGAATAGGCCGAATGCACTGGTTGCATGACCTGACGGAAAACTGTTATTCGAGTATAATTTAACACCTTCAACAAGATACAGGTCAGCATTATCACCGAAGAATTTTACAGGCCGTAGCATATCGGAAAATACCAGCCTTTTTAAAATTTGCACTACCATTCCTGTTCCCAGGTATGTTGCAATTATATAAAATGATTTCCTGAATGAAAAAAAAGCCAGTATAATCCCAATTATTATCATAATAGCACCATCACCCAGGTATGTGATGGTTTTGAAAAACAGATCAAGAAAAGAAGAATGAAACCGGTTTAAAAATAAATGTATCTCTGATTTTGTGAAGATCATTAAGAATGGGGAAATGATCAAAATAAAAACAGTGAAAAGTATAAAAAACAAGCTATTTTTTTTTATTAGCTCAGCCATGAGAAATATTTATAATTTTGCAGCAAGACAAAGAAAATAAATTTCACACGATTTATTAATATGAAAATTGAAATTTATCATTGATAGAAAACGTTTATAGCTGTATACGTGCCGGATAGGAGGGATATATGAAAAAAAGATTGTTGTTTTTAGCACTGTTGTTGCCTGCTGTTCTTATTTCTGCCTCAGCACAGGATGAGTTGTCAACATCATCAAAAAAGGCCTCAAAGCTTTACTATGAAGCTATTGATAATTACAGAATGATGTCTTGTTCCGTTGCCATTGAAAAATTGGAAGAGGCCATAGACACTGATCCTGGTTTTCTTGATGCTTACTTTATGTTAACACAGGTTCTTATTGAAGACCGGCAATCCGCTGAGGCTGTTTCCTGGTTGGAAAAGGGTTTATCACTTGATTCTACTTTTTATCCATACGGGTATTTTGTACTGGGCAGGCTTCAGTATGGCCAAGGTGAATACCGTCACGCAAAAGATAATTTTTCCCGTTATTTGATGCTTGATAAAAAAGATCCGGGTGTTGTTGGAGAAATAAGAAAAGAGCTCGAAAAATGTGAATTTGCCATCAGAATGGTTGAAAATCCCGTTCCGTTCTCTCCAATAAATCAGGGTGATAATGTTAATTCTGAAGAAGATGATTACTGGCCATGCCTGAGCGCTGATGAACAAACACTGATTATTACACGCCTGGTTGAAGGAGGCAATGTATATGGAGGAAAGAATGAGGACTTTTTTATAAGCGAAAACTCCGATTCGGGGTGGACAAAGATGAAAAATGCCGGCTATCCGTTGAATTCGGATAACAACGAGGGTGCACAGAGCATTTCAGCTGATGGCAGAATAATGGTTTATACGGCCTGTAACCGCTCTGACGGAGTTGGCCGATGTGATCTGTATTATTCTGTAAAAAAGGGTGAACGCTGGTCATATCCTGAAAATATTGGTGCACCTGTAAACACAAAATACAAAGAAACACAGCCTTCATTATCCGCGGATGGACGTACCCTGTATTTTGCCAGTGATCGTCCCGGCGGATCCGGAAAACTTGACATCTGGATGAGCAGTCAGGATTTATACGGTAAATGGTCGGTGCCTGTTAACCTGGGAAGAACAATAAATACCCCGGGAGATGAAATGTCGCCTTTTATTCATCATGATAACCAAACGCTTTATTTTGCATCAGATTATCATATGGGCATGGGGGGATTTGACCTTTTCATTTCTTCAAGGGATTCATCTGGCAACTGGGGGAAACCCCAAAATCTTGGATATCCTATAAACACACATCGTGATGAGTTTGGTCTTGTAGTCACTGCTAACGGAAAGAAAGCATATTATGCATCAGACATTAATGAAGAAAAGGGCAAGGATATTTTTAGTTTTGAATTGTATGAAGAAGTTCAGCCAATTGAGGTGTCCTATATGAAAGGTAAAGTATACGATGCGGACACGAGGAAAAATCTGGGTGCTCGTTTTGAACTAATTGATCTTGAAACAGAAACAATAAATACCCGGTCTGATTCCGACCCCGTTTCAGGTGAATTTCTTATTTGTATTCCGGCAAATCGTGATTATCTTCTTAATGTATCAAAAGAAGAGTACATTTTTTATTCTGATCATTTTGCTTTGAAAACCAGTCATAAAAAGTCCGAACCATTTTTAAAGGATATACCCCTGCATCCCATACGAACCGGTAAAAGCATAATTCTGAGAAACATATTCTATGAAACCGATTCATATACTTTAAAAGATGAATCCAAACCCGAACTCAATAAACTGGTAAACTTCCTGCAAAGTAATCCGGAAGTGAATATCGAGATCCACGGGCATACGGATAATGTCGGTTCAGAGGATTATAATCAGAAACTTTCTGAAAACCGTGCTCTTTCGGTAGTTGAGTATCTAACAAAACATGAGATTAACGTACAGCGAATATCTCATAAAGGCTTTGGCTATTCGCAGCCTGTAGCTTCAAACGATACTGAAGAAGGAAGAGCCAGGAACAGAAGGACAGAAATGATGATAAAATAATAAATGGCAGTATTATGATAAAGAAGTTTTTCCCTGTGATCGAGCCCGTATTTTTATCAGGTTTGATTTTTTTATTTGTTATCACAGATGAGGTTAAAGCCCAGCAATTGAAATTCCGGGCAGAAGTTAAAGATATTAATGTTTTGGAAGAGATACCTTCAGCATCAGGTATGGAATTATTAAATGACAAAATATATATTGTTGGCGATGATTCACCTTTTTTATTTGAACTCAACAACAATGCTCATATTCTTCGTATGATAGATATTTTTGATCACAAAAAACTGATAAACAGCCGGATGTCAAACAAACACAAGCCTGATTTTGAGGCTGTTACCATTGCTCCGTGGGGTAAAGATGATGATATACTTGTTTTCGGTTCTGGTTCGGTGCCGCGAAAAAGAGAGGTAATGGTACGTATTGATTTTGATGATGATGTGGCAAATGTTAAAGAATATAATCTAAGGAAGTTTTACAAACACTTACGAAAAAAAGCAGGTATTGAGAAAGATAACATGAATATTGAAGGTGCTGCATGGTGGAACGACAGATTGTTGTTACTCAACAGGGGTGACAATACCCTGTTCATGATCGATTATGAAGATTTTGTTGATTATATGAAAGACGATGATAAGGATAAACCCAATGTCGAAGCTATATCATACCAACTCCCGGTATTGAACGGGATAACTGCACGTTTTTCCGGAGCGTGCCTGCTTCCTGACGAAGATATGCTGTTATTTACCGCGTCGGTTGAAAATACACCTAACTGGATAATTGATGGTGAGATACTGGGCAGTTATTTAGGCATACTGGATCTTAATCAAACACAAAATACGGTTCCTGTTTGCAAGCGGATAATGCATTTAGACAGCCCGTTTAAAGAAAAGGTTGAATCCATTGTTATCCTTGATAAGAACCATGATATGGTTAATATGCTTGGAGTTACTGACAATGACAATGGGACTTCACTTTTGATTGAAATGGAATTTTCCATAGAAAAATAATTGGCTCTTTTTCATTTTAAGATATAATCAGGTTTTTAATTTGCTTTATTTGTATAATTAGGATAAATATCAGTATTTCAGTGCCTTGCATTTACCCCAAACCTGGCGCGTAAATAATAAAGGCTGAGGACTGTTTTTATTTATTTTACAATTTTTAAAACTGTTTATGAATTCAGTTGTAATTAAGGAGAAAATCGGTGAGCTGAAAGCAGTCCTGGAGGGTGATGTTTATACAGATAACAGCACCAGGGTTTTATATTCAACAGATGCCTCTGCATATCGTGAAATGCCTCTTGCTGTTGTCAGGGCCAGAAATAAAAAAGATATCAGGGTGCTGATTGATTTTGCAAAGGAGAATAATATTACATTAATTCCCCGCACAGCCGGCACTTCATTGGCCGGACAGGTAGTGGGCAATGGTGTGGTGGTCGATATATCAAAATACATGACCCGGATTATTGAATTCAATAAGGCAGAAAAATGGGTAAGAGTTGAACCGGGTGTTGTTCTGGACGAGTTGAATATGTTCCTCCAACCACATGGTTTATTCTTTGGCCCGGAGACTTCAACCTCAAATCGCTGCATGACCGGAGGTATGGTTGGGAATAATTCATGCGGATCCCATTCCCTGATATACGGAAGTACCCGTGACCATACACTTGAAGTTAAGGTTTTACTTAGTGATGGTAATGAAGTTAATTTCAAGGGACTTAATTCTGATGAGTTTGAATTGAAATGTAAAGGGGATGCCCTGGAAAACAGGATTTATAGAAATATCAGGGATATGCTCAATGATAATACTAACCAGGAGAGTATTTTAAGGGAGTTTCCTGATCAGCGTCTGAAACGCAGGAATATGGGTTATGCTGTGGATATTTTATTACAGTCTGCCCCATTTACCAAAGGGGGGTGCGATTTTAACTTTTCAAAACTATTGTGTGGATCGGAAGGCACACTGGCTTTTATTACAGAAATAAAATTGAACCTGGTACCTCTTCCTCCGTGTGAAAAAGGATTATTATGTGTTCACATGAATTCGGTTGAAGAAGCATTGGAGGCAAATATTATTGCTCTCCGGCATAATCCTGGTGCGATTGAATTAATTGATGATATTTTACTCGAGTGTACCAAAAGAAATATTGAACAAAATAAGAACCGTTTTTTTATCAAAGGAGATCCAGGAGCTTTACTTTGTATTGAATTTGCAAGAGATTCAAGAGAAGAGATAATAAGATTATGTTCCGCGGTAGAAAAAGACTTACGAAAATCAGGATACGGTTATCATTTTCCTTTATTATTCGGAAATAATATCGGCAGGGTGTGGGCATTACGAAAAGCCGGGCTGGGATTACTATATAACATGCCGGGAGATGCCAAGCCGCTTGCTGTGATTGAAGATTCTTCTGTTCATCCTGAAAAATTGCCGCAATACATAAAAGAGTTCAAAGAATCGCTGGATAAACACCATCTCCGCTGCGTTTTTTATGCTCACATAGCAACTGGTGAATTACATTTACGTCCTGTAATTAACCTTAAAACCAGGGAAGGTGTAAAACAGTACAGGGAAATTGCCACAGATGTTGCACGGCTGGTAAAAAAATTCAAAGGTTCTTTAAGCGGAGAACATGGTGACGGTCGTTTAAGGGGCGAATTCATTCCTTTTATGTTGGGTGAAAGAAATTACCAGTTAATAAGGGATATCAAACGCACCTGGGATCCGCATAATATTTTCAACGCGGGTAAAATTACCGATACCCCGAAAATGGATACATCACTAAGATTTGAGCCGGGAAAAGGGCTCAGGGAGTTTGATACCGTATTTGATTTTTCTGAGTCCATGGGTTTTTTGCGAATGGCAGAAAAATGCAACGGTTCCGGGGATTGCAGAAAATCCCATATAATTGGAGGTACTATGTGTCCGAGTTACCAGGCTACCCGTGATGAATATAATACCACTCGTGCACGTGCAAATATTCTTAGGGAGATATTAACGTACTCTGATAAAAAGGATCCTTTTGATAATAAGGAGATCTATGATATTCTTGATTTATGCCTTGGATGTAAAGGCTGTAAATCTGAATGTCCGTCGAGTGTTGATATGGCCAAGATGAAGTCGGAATTCCTGCAACATTACTATGATCACCATGGTGTGCCGCTTCGCAGTCGTTTAATTGCTTATATTTCTTCTGTAAACAGGTTGGGTGCTTTTTTACCAGTCATTTATAATTATGTTATTACCAATAAATACTTATCACTTTGGTTGAAAAAGGCTATAGGATTTTCAACCAGACGCAGTATCCCAATACTTTATAAAACCACATTTAAAAAATGGTTAAGAAATAACCTGGATAAACTGCACAGGACCATGGGTGTAAACAATCCCGAAGTATACATTTTTGTTGATGAGTTTACGAATTATAATGACACCCATATTGGTATCAGAACCGTTCAATTACTGTCTGTTCTTGGATATAAGGTAAAAACCGTAAAGCACAATGTTTCCGGAAGAACATTTATTTCCAAGGGATTATTGAGGAAAGCACAAAAGATAGCTATTCAAAACGTAAATATTTTTAAAGATATCATATCAGACAGTTCCCCTTTGATTGGAATTGAACCTTCGGCTATCTATTCATTCCGCGATGAATATCCTGATCTCGTTGGTGATAAGTTGAGGAAGCAATCGTTAGAACTGGCAAAGAATACTTACACGGTTGAAGAATTTATTGTAAAGGAATTAGATAAGGGCAATATTGATATCAGGCTCTTTAAAAACGATAAAAAAGAAATTAAACTGCATGGTCATTGCCAGCAGAAAGCAATTGCAGCTACAGCGCCTACGCTGAAAATGCTGTCTATACCCAAAAACTATACTGCTACAGAGATAAAATCGGGGTGCTGTGGTATGGCTGGTTCTTTCGGATACGAAAAAGAACATTATGACCTATCTATGAAGGTGGGAGAACTTGTACTATTCCCTGAAGTGCGCAATAGTCCGAAAGATGTTATCATTGCTGCTCCCGGTACAAGTTGCAGACATCAGATCAAAGATGGCACAGGTGTTATTGCAAAGCATCCGGTGGAAATATTGTTTGAAGCCCTGAAATAATAAATCTTATAGCTAAGTAGAGTCCGTCTATAAAGTAGTTAAAATGTTTATACATACATGTGTCTGTTCAGAAGGTTCCATTCGAATATATTTTAATTAAGTTATTAGTAATTAATTTGTTATTTCGTTTAATCAAAGTTGGTGGTATGTGTTGCCTCGCAAATTAATAATTTAATAAGGTGCTCGGTGAACCGACCGAAGGGAGCTCACGAATACCTTATAAATTATTATTATTATGAGTAACCCTCACCAATAACCAGGTTATTAAAATATTCATGTCCTTTTATCTTTGTACTTTTTTTAATTTATCCTCCTAATGGTGAGGGTTTCATTTATACTTTCAAGTGCTCACCTTCCGAACGCGCTATTGTAACTGCCCCGCAGCTATCGCTGAATACATTGGTTGCTGTCCGCAGCATATCAAGTGGACGGTCAACAGGCAATACAAGCGCGACAGCTTCAAAAGGCAGGCCTACGGCTGAAAAAACAATGGTCATGGTGACAAGACTGGCCATGGGAACTGCTGCAGTACCAATGGAGGCAAGCAATGCTGTGGTTACCATAATGAATTGCTGGCCCAGTGACAGATCAATACCATAAATCTGTGCTACAAATCCTGCTACGACCAGTTCGTACAATGCCGTACCATCCATATTGATCGTAGCTCCAAGAGGTAAAGTAAAACTTGAGATGCGATTGGAAACACCGGTATTTTTTTCGACTGTTTCAATGGTAACAGGGAGAGTAGCATTGGAAGATGCAGTAGTAAATGCTGTCAGCAGAGCAGTGCTAACCGCTTTGAAATGTTTGAAAGGATTTACACGGGCAATAAGTGAAAGGATCAATGGTAAAGTAACCAAAGCATGAAATAACAATCCACCGATAACGGTTAGCATATAGACACCCAGACTTGCAGCCAGTTCTTTAATATTGAAATGCTCTGCCACAACAACAGCGATCAATGCAAATATACCCAAAGGAGCAAAGCGTATAATAAATAAAGTGATCTTCATCATCAGTTCAAATAATCCACTAAAGACGCCGGTAAGCAGTTCACGGTGTTTTTTGTTAAGTTGAATAATAAATACACCGCATAAAAGAGCAAAGAAAATAACTGACAACATAGCATCATTGCTTGTAAGTGCATCAAAAATATTTTCAGGAACAATATCTATAATTGTTTCACTTAATGGTTTACTGATGATATCAAGACTCTCAACATCTTTTTCCAACAAATTACTATGCCCTGTTCCGGGTTGAATAAGATTTACAAGAAATAAACCTGTAATAATAGCCAAAAGACTGGTTGACAGATAATACAGGATAGTTTTTATTCCGATACGTCCCAGTTTACTTCCCCCACCCACATTCGTAACACCTGTTATCAAGGAACTGAATACCAGCGGAACAACAATCATTTTTAAGGCTCGGATAAACAAGTCTCCCATCCAGCTGATGTACGTAACATAATTACCCAAAAAGGAGCCAAATAAAATGCCAAGAATAATACCAATTACTATTTGCCAGTGAAGCTTCATTAAGTTAAAGTTTTAATAACCTGCATTATTGGATTCACCATGAATTAATTTATAATAATGAATAAGAATTATATGATATATTGAAAAATATGACATGTTAATATAGCACAGGTTTAAACATTTAAAAATAGTATTGAATAGGGATTAACTGAAATAATATCCGTTAAAAAATTCTTATTAATCGTAGTCATCTTATTAACATGTTGATTGTATGTTAGATAAAATAAATGAATAATAATCTATCCAATATTTCCTACAATAGTATGTGAAGCCTTAAAATATTCAATTCTCAATGGCTTTAAATACACAGCAATACTTAGTCCGGAAATAAAATTGATAAATCAATATTTATATACAGCTTAACTTTAGGTGTTAAATCATCGAATAATGTCAGTTGTACATATGTAACTGTTGTATCATCGTGTAAAAACTAAAAATCATTCACATAAGTAAACATTTGTAAACAATTATTTAACTTTAATAACGGTCAGTATAAAGTATTTTTAATAATTACATATTAAAACAAATATTATTTTTAAATGACGTTTAATCAGTACATAATAATAATTTAGTAAAGTAAAAAATTAAACAAATAAGAAATTTACAGTAAAATCATTTAAAATAAGAGCATTTAATGCATATAAATTACTATATACCAGTTTATAATACTAATTATATACATTAATAGTTTAAGTTATGATATAATTAATAATTTATTTACATACAACGTATTAAGTATAATTGGAAATAAATTAGTAATATTCAGCAACATATTATAAAATTACAAATGTAAACAGTGAGTAATTTTAAAAAAATTATTTTATTTACTACTGTAAACATTTAATATATTACATTTGTGATATTATGGAGGAAAGAATTCTTCAGTTTTTAAATATGAATAATATTTCAGCCACTAAACTGGCTGACAGAATCGGGGTACAAAGGTCTAGTATTTCTCATATACTTAGCGGAAGAAACAAACCTTCATATGATTTTATTACAAGGTTTCTTAAAGTATATACTGAAATTAACGCAGAATGGCTGTTAATGGGTAAAGGTGATATGATAAAGAAAGATAATTCAGTAAAAGAGAGTGAGAAAATTGAACATGATCTGTTCAGCCATACTGAAATAAAGAATGACATTAAAAGTAAAAATGGTAAGAATATAAATAAGGATAAAGAAGGTAATGGTAATAGATTAGCTGATACTGATGAAAAACCATCTGAAGATACTGTAAGAAAAATAAAGTTTACAAATGTAAACAAGCTTGTCAGGGTATTGCTTTTTTATGAGGATGATACTTTTGAAGAATTTCACCCCAAAAAATAATATTTTTTTATTACCATTGATATGTAAGAATAATTCAGATAAAAAATAAAAATACTTTGTTAACAGAATCAGCGATTCTCCTTTAAAGAACCTGTCAATTCTTTTACTGAAGGGATGTTTTTACGATCAAGATATTCTTCAATTCCCTGAATAACTTTCAAAGTAACCCGGGGATCAATAAAATTTGCAGTGCCTATCTGAACTGCTGCAGATCCTGCAAGTAAAAATTCTATTGCATCAACTGCATTCATAATTCCACCCATTCCTATTACAGGTATATTTACAGCCTTATAACACTGCCAAACCATGCGGAGGGCAATTGGTTTGATGGCTGGTCCTGATAATCCTCCGGTTATTGTAGAAAGCAAAGCTTGTTGTGATTCTGCATCAATGGCCATACCAAGGAATGTATTTACCAGGGATACTGCTTCAGCGCCCTGAGCTTCTGCAATGCGTGCAAATTCAGCAATATCGGTTACATTTGGAGATAATTTCACGATCAACAACTTATTATATGCCTTTCTTACTGCTTTGATTACAGCTTCAGCCGAAGTACAACTTGTACCAAATGCCATACCCCCTTCTTTAACATTGGGACAGGAAATATTCAGTTCAATTCCCGGTATTTTTTCAAGGGTATTTATTTTCTCTGCCACTTCAATATATTCTTCAATGGTTGATCCGGAAACATTAACGAATATATGAGTATCAACAGTTTTGATCCTTGGATAAATAGTGTTACAGAAATAATCCACACCATTATTTTGCAAACCTACTGCATTAAGCATTCCGGATGGGGTTTCGGCCATCCTGGGGTAATCATTTCCTTCCCTGTGTAATCCGGTCGTACCTTTAACTACCATTCCACCCAATGCCTCCAGTGGCATAAAATCTGCATATTCTTCACCGTAACCAAATGTTCCGGAAGCGGTTAAAACCGGATTTTTTAATAACAGGTCTTTTATATGGACACTTAAATCTGCCATGTCAGTTCATCAACATTAAATACGGGACCATCGATACAAGCGCGTTTATTTCCTTCACGGGTTTTGACCACACAAACAAGACATGCCCCAATGCCGCATGCCATAAGGTTTTCAAGTGAAACTTCACAGCTTGTTTGTTTTTTCCTTGCATATTTTGCCACTGCCTTCATCATAGCTTCGGGACCACAGGTGTATATCCTGTCATAGTGATTGTTTTCTTTCCAGAGTAAAGAGTGATGGATAACAAAACCTTTTTCTCCCAAAGAGCCGTCTTCTGTGGTAATATGAAGATTGCCATATTTTTTATAATCAGCTGAACGAAGAACATGTTCTTTTGATCGCCCACCGATTATAATATCGGGTCGTATGCCCTTTTTATTCATGGTATGGGCAAGAAACAGGAGGGGAGCAACACCGCAGCCACCACCGATCAACAGATATCTGCCATCATTATCGGGAATAGTATAAGCGTTTCCCAATGGTAGAATAGTGTTTATGGTGTCACCTTCTTTAAGTTTGCTTAATGCCCTGGTACCGTTGCCAACTATCTGTATAAGAAATGAGAGGCTGTTTTTTTCATAATCTCTTTCATGAATGGACAGGGGGCGCCGAAGAAATGTTGAATGGCTGTTACTTACCAGTACCTGAACAAACTGACCTGGTAACATTTCAGGTAGCTTTTCAACAGATGTAAGATCAAAAACAAAAAACTCGTCATTGAGCCATCTTTTTGAAATAATTGTCAGATCCAGAATCCTTTTTTTTACGCACATCTCCTATTGAAATAATACATAGCCATAGGTGCAAAGATAGTTAAGTTGACCAATGTATGCCAATGTTATGATATACTTTTGTGTTATAAATGTCAGATATCATTAATATTTGGATGAATCCCGTACAAAAATAAATCATATTATGGCTCTTCTTTTTATCAATTATCTTTATTTTTATTATTTAGTGTCTGTCCATAAAGTCCCATTTGCCGCGTTACGCTTGCCCGAAAATTGCTCATTTACGACTGTAAACTCCGCAATTCCGGACTGCGCAAGCCTTGCAAATGGAACCTTCTGAACAGACATATGACAGGCTAACATTTTGCTTACTTTAAAGACAGACTCTAAACAGAGTTTGTCTATAAACTCACAGTGTTTGTTCAGAATGTCCGAGATCAAGGCGCGTGAGCATTTTAAACCGCAGTATACTAGGGTATTCGAGGATTTAAAATGCGAGCAGCAACGCAGATATCGGACATTATGGACAGACACTAAACAGAGTTTGTCAATATAGTCGTCAAAATGTTAAATTTAAGGGTTCTTTTGACCGGTATTTATTAAATTTATTTTTAAGATGAGATATACATCTATCCTGACTATTAGTTGTTTATTGTTTTGTGTTTTTCTGCTTAATGCACAGTCTGATAATCTTGTGATAAATTATAGTTTTGAAGAGTATGAAGATTGTCCTGATGATTATACACCGCTGGACCATTCACATAAGCTTATTCCCGGTTGGACATACCCGACTATCGCTACACCGGATTATTTTAACAGATGCAGCTCAAGAAATGTAGGTGTACCCAATAATTTTGCCGGAGAAAGCCAGCCAAAAACCGGGGACGGGTATGTAGGGGCCATACTTAGCGGAACAGATGACAGTTATCGTGAGTATATCCAGGGAAAACTGAACAAACCTATGCAAAAAGGTGAAAGATATTGTGTGTTTTTTTCTTATAAACTTGCTTCCTATTCAAAATTTGCAGTTGATCAAATAAGTTTGTTTTTCAGTGAGAAAGAAGTTACAAATGATCTTAAAGTAAACTTACCATATAAACCTCAGATAAATAACAGGGAAGGTTTATTCCTTGATAATATTTCCGAATGGGAAGAAATGTGCACTGTTTATAAAGCAACAGGGGACGAACGTTTTTTTATTATCGGCAATTTTAACTCATATGAAAACACTAATTATGTAGTAACCGATAAAAATATGACGAACCTCAGGGATAAGTCCTATGCCTATTATTATTTTGACGATATTATTATCCGTCCTCTTGATAATTGCCTTGATTGTCCTTGTGTTCAGCATGATTTTGAGGCTGAGATTATTCATTCTTCCTATACGGGCGGGCTGGACCCGGTTACAGGTGAAGTAAAGAAGATTATTAATGATGGCAAAATAAAAGTTGCTTTAATTGGCGGAACACCTCCTTACCAGGTAAACTGGTCAAATAATGCCATAGGAACTGATTTAACAGGTTTATCTGCAGGGACATATACTTTTACAGCATCTGATGCTAATAATTGTAAAGTTTCTGAAACGATCATATTTAAAGAACCTGAAATAAAAAAGGATGATTTTAATGAAGACTTGAAAAACATTGAAGAAGGATCCGCGATTGTCCTCGAAAATATTTTTTTCGAGTTCAACAAAACCGAACTATTACCTGCATCATTCAGGGAGCTTGATTATATAGTCCGGTTCATGCTTGAAAATGATATTAAAATGATCGAAATATCCGGTCACACAGATAATGAAGGTTCGGCAAACTATAACCAGAAGTTGTCTGAAGGCAGAGCACGGGCTGTAACTAATTACCTGGTTGATAAGGGAATAGATAAAGAGCGTATCAGGGTTGCAGGTTACGGTGAATCCCGGCCCATTGATTCAAACTTAACTGAAGAAGGCAGGGCTATTAACAGGAGGGTGGAGTTTCTTCTTGTGAAAAAATAACCATGAGATCAGTTATTATATATAATTTGTAAAAAATATATTAATATGTTGAAACAAAAATGCGGCATTATTTACTCAGTTTGTTTAATTGTTTTTTTATCAGTTTCCTTTAATAATGTTATTGCCCAGAATATAAAAAGATCATTCCGGTTACTTTCAAAACCGGATTATCTGAAAGTTGAAGAGCAATTTTTAAAGATCATTACTGATGATCCGGAATATACAGCAGCCCATTTTGGATTGGTGCTGCTCTATTCAAACGATCAATCGGGTAAATTCGACCTCATCAGGGCATGGGAGCATGCAATACAGGTTAAAAATAACCTTAATTCATTGAATGCCGATGATATTGAAGTGATAGGAGAATATTATCTGAACACAGAGACAAGAAGATCCAGCAGGCCTGTAAAATCAAAGATAGAGCGCACTATTGCTGCTGTTGAGGAAATGCTCATCAAATATGTGAGAGAAGAGAACAATCTTGAACTGGCATATGCTGTTCTTGAAAAATTTCCGGATTTCAAATATTATAATAATATTGTTCATATCAGAAATCAGCTTGAATTCAGAAAATACGAAAAACAGCATACATTAGAAGGTTACCTGGAATTTATTGAAAATTTTCCTTATGCTGCACAGATTGTTAAGGCAATAAAATACAGGAATACACTGGCATTTGAGAAAGTTGAACGAATTGGTACAGTTGAAGCTTACAATAATTATTTAATGAATTATCCTGATGCAAATGAATATCAGGCAGCACTTAAAGCCAGAAATGCGGTTGCTTTTCAACAAGCTAAAGATCAGAACAATATAGAAGCGCTGGATGCATTTATAGAACAATATCCCGAGGCACTTGAAATAGCTGAAGCCAGGGGCCTGCAGAAAAAGATGCTTTATGACTATGCCAAAAAAATAAAAACTCTGGAAGCTTTTAATGAATTCATTCAAAAATACCCTGAAGGGCAACAATACGTTGATATATTTAATCTGAAATCTCATGACCTCGGCAGAAAGTTCCTTCAATCAGAAAACATAAGAGGACAGGGCCTGCTATGGGCCAGAACTTTTGATAATAATCAACATGAAGAAAGTGCGTATTCATTTGTTGTAAATTCCGGAAATGAATATGTTATCACGGGTAAAACATCAGGTGCTGACTCATCAGAAAATAAAATATGGATAATCAAGACTGATGAACAGGGCAGGATGATATGGAATACTTTCTTTAGTGAATCCTATCATGATGAGATCAGGTTAACTGAAACCAATGCACAAGATGATATTGTTATGGCTGGTTATACATGCCGTACTCCGGATAGTGCATCCTGGACCGCATGGATATTTATGATAGATTCACAAGGTAAAATGCTTTGGAATAAAAGTCTGGGTAAGTTCAGATTACACGATATGTTAATTACCGGGGATAACACTATATATCTTGCAGGGTCTCAGAAAGATGATTCCCTGCAAACTCATTATTCGATTATTTCTCTTAATGGCAAGGGCAGGAGGATATGGCAAAGGACATATACTGCTTATGGTGAAATAACAAAGCTTTGCCTGTCCCGCAAGGGTAGCCTGGTTTTTTGCGGTAGTCACTGGCTGGGTGAAATGGCCCCTGACGGGTATTTGTTGTGGGAAGACCTCCCTGAAGATACTGTTAGTGTACTTCATGCAACCAATACTTCTGATGGTGATTATTATTTAGTCGGGATAAGGGATAGTACTTCCATTGATCTTTTACAATATGATCAGCATGGTAAAAAGGTATCTACCGTAATCCTTTCTTTACCGTCAGAAGCTGCCAATGCCGTGTTTGCTTGTGTCAATAATGAATTGATCACTTCCTGGTCATCAGACGGGATTCTGCATCTGGATTACATTAATATACCCTCGGGGACAACAATAAAACGTAATAAGTATCCCTCTGATGCAAATCCGGTGAAAATTCAGCCTGATAAAGCAGGTAACTTATTGATATTGCTTAGTCGAAGGGATATTATACTATTAAAAAATTCAGGTATTCGACTGTAATTTATTATTTTTTCGGGATCATTGTACCGTCTTCCATTTCTATGTATTCAGGTGCGGTATGCACAATAATCAGAATCACCAGAAATGACAAGATAAAGATAAAAAATAATATCAGCAGCATGACCCTGAAGTAGTTTGTTTATGTATAAAATAAAGTGTGCAATTTTCAGGGCATCTGCTTCGTTGCTATAGTATCGCATTAAGTGACTGCAGCTTCAGCTTTCGATGTTTTGCATCTGCCCCAAACTTGATACATGAATAATCCAGAATAAATATATCTGTATTATAAAACAAAAACAGAAAAATAACGTATTCATCAGCAATATGAACAAATATGTAAACGTTTTAATTTAGTTTATCAAAAATCCGTATGATTGTTTGATATATAATCGTAAACCCGTGTGATCCATTTAATATTTGTTGTATTATATTATGTATGTCGAACAGAAACTACCGGATTTAACTGACTTTCAACATATAGATGTTTTGAAGGAAAAGAGGGAACTAACTGAGAGTATCAAATATGCCGGCTATATTCAAAATGCATTACTTCCCCGGCAAGAAACAATTAAAAAACTTCTCAAAGATCACTTTATCTATTTTCTGCCAAGAGATATTGTGAGTGGTGATTTTTACTGGATCAATAAAAAGAAAAGTGAAATATTGATTGTTGTGGCTGATTGCACCGGTCACGGCGTACCCGGAGCTTTTATGAGCATACTTGGCATCTCCTTTCTTAATGAGATTGTAAACAGAGACTGTTATACCAGTACAGGGAGTATTTTGAATCAGCTCAGGGAGTACGTTATGAAAGCATTGCAGCAAACCGGTAAAGAGAATGAACAAAAAGACGGTATTGATATGGCGATTTGCAAAATAGACCAGCATACTAATAAAATGGAGTTTTCCGGGGCTTTTAATCCTGTTTATATTGTTAAAAAATCGAACCTTCTGGAAATTCACGGAGATAAAATGCCTATCGGGATAGCTGCTGATGAAGAAGTGTCATTTACTACACATACCGTATCTCTTGATAAGGGAGATATGATCTATTTGTTTTCCGATGGTTTTGTTGATCAGTTTGGCGGACCTGAAGGAAAAAAGTTTAAATACAAACCTTTCAGGAAATTACTGGTGAACATAAGTGAACTTCCTGCGTATAAGCAAAAAGAAGTATTGGACCTAGAATATCATGAATGGAAAGGAGATCAGCCTCAACTTGATGATATACTAATAATGGGTTTTAAATACATTTAACCTGCATGAATAATACAGGTTTAAATTAAGTAATACCTGGTTTCAGTTGAATTCGTGAGATATTCAATTTTTTTATTAATAACCCCATGAAGCTTAAAGCATTCCGTATAAAGAATTTCAGGTCAATAATTGATTCCGGATGGAAAAATCTGGCTAATGATAATATTACTGCTCTTATTGGTCAGAATGAGTCAGGAAAGACTTCAGTTCTGGAAGCCCTTAATAGTTTTTATGCCGGAAATATTTCCGATGATATACTCAGAAGCGACCTGACTTTTCCGGAAGTATATTGTCAGTTCGAATTACAAAATGATAATTTGTTATCATTATTGAATCCGCGTCTGTTACCTGATGAGTTGGTTGATATACTGGAAAAGAAAAAGCAGATCATCATTGGTAGAAAATGGTTCGAAGATCGAAAAAGTATATTAATCACGGGTGATGAAGATATAATGAATTATTATGAGGAGAAGACCAGGAAAAAAGAAGAGATAGAAGAACGCACCCGGCAGGAAATTGATAATCTCCTGAATAAAGCTGATAATATTTTTAAGGAAATGGAAAGTGCAGAAAACGATAAGTTGGAAGCACAAAATGATTTGAATGAGAGTCATGTGAACCTTGAGGTAGCAAAGAAAACCCTCAAAAAAGCCCGAAAGCCTGATGCAAGGTTAATTGCTGAACGTCAGCTTGAAACAGCCGAAAAAGACTATCAACAAAAGGAGTCAGAGTTTAATGTTAAAGTTCAGCAGTTTGAGACTATTAGAGAAAAAACGCAAAAAATATCTGAGAAAGTAAGTGTCTGCAGATTATGTAATGAGTCAGGGAAAGAAATGGAAGGTGCAAAGAAAGTGCTGGATGATTGTTCTTCTGCCATGAAGGATGCTGAACATTTTTTTGATATGTGCATCAGTGAAAAAGAAAAGAAATTTGCATTAGGCCGCCTGGAACAGGCACGTGATGACTACGCGACTGCCCAAAAAAATTACAAAACTCTCAAAGAAAAAGTAGGATATCAGCGTGCAATTGCTGCAAATGTTTTTGACGGCTCATCCTACAAAATGGCTGAAGCTGCAGTGCAAAAAGATGATGACAATGAGAAAAGCCATTATTCTGCCGAAGATATAGGTAGTATTATTTTTAAAAATATCCCGGTATTTGATTTTTTTGAAGATTTTAGCAGTTTGCTTCCAAACAAGATAGATCTTGAAGATGTATTAACAGGCAATATGCAGGCTGAGGGATACAAAGCAGCACAAAATTTTTTGATAGTCTCGGGTCTCACACCTGAATTTTTCAGGGAAAAGAACCACAGAATATTGAAGCAGAAGATCGAAAACCTGAATGGCACAATTACTATTAACTTTCAGGATTACTGGCGTCAGAATGTAGGTAAGAATAATAAAATCAGACTGAATTTTGAACTTGAGCATTATGATTATACGGTACCTGAAAAAAGCGGGAAACCATATCTTGAGTTCTGGATAAAGGATAAGCAGGAGAGGCTTTATCCAAATCAAAGGAGCAGGGGTGTGCGATGGTTCCTTTCCTTTTATCTGGAATTAAAGGCAACTGCCAAGAAGAATACAATAAATAGGATTTTACTGATCGATGAACCCGGGCTCAGCCTTCATGCAAGAGCCCAGGAGGATGTACTGAAGGTGTTTGAAGACCTGAAAGAAGAAATGCAGATCATTTATTGTACACATTCACCTTACCTTGTGGATGTAAATAAACTATACCGGATTCTGGCTGTAGAGCGTGCTAATGAAGAAGACGAACAAAGTGAAACCTTGCTGCGTGATATACATTCTTTGCATTCTGCATCAAGTGATACATTGTCACCAGTCTATTCGCTAATGGGTCTCAGACTGAATGATCAGCAGTTTATCCGGAAAGAGAACAATATAATTATAGAAGATGCTATAGTATATTATTATCTTAACGCTATGTTCCGCCTGCTTTCTCCTGAAAGGGAATTACATTTTATGCCGGCTACAGGCCTTTCAAATATACCTGCCCTTACCAATATATTAACAGGCTGGAAACTGGGTTATATTGTCATGTTATTTGATAATCAACAGTCAAAATCAGTTATAGATGTACTTGCCGGTTCATTGTTTTCTGCTTTTCCTGAACAAGTAAAGGAAAAAATTCTCGTCATAGATGGTGTGGTTTCTATTGAAGATCTGTTTTCAACAATTGATTTTAAAAAGTGGCTGCTTAATGACAGGGTAGGTATTACCGAATCAAATTACGAATACATTGAAAATAATAACTTATCAAGAACTGTTTTGGCATCAAATTTTGTCAATGCTGCGCAGTCTGGTAAAATTAAGCCCGGAGATCTGGATAACGATACAAAGAACAATTTTCAAAGATTACTGGAAAATATTGATCAACATTTGAAAAAGCAGATTACCTAGTGTCTGTCCATAATGTCCGATATCTGCATTGCTGACAAAATTCTAAATCCTCGTATACCTCATATTTTAAACTCTCTTAATTGTGAGGGTTTCATTTATTTATTATTTTTTTGACGAATGCTTGTTTTTCTTTGACTAATGTTTATATTTGTAGTAAGATATTTCAATAGCTGTTTCAAATAACAAAAAAAATGATTTTAATCCTGCTTATTGTTGTTCCTGTTATTTCGATGGTTGTGGTTGGTTATCTTATAGCTACAGCTCCTGAAATTAATGAAGTTACAACAGAATAATTTTAAAATCACATATGTTATTCGTGAACCTGTTTATCGCTGCACGTAGTAGCGCGGTAATATTATTCTTTCCTTAAGCTATAACTATTTTTATTTTTTTTCGTTCTTGTATGGTAAGTATAAAGCTTATACATATTAGTATTGTATTTATTATATCGGTAACATGAGAAAAGGATTTTTTAATATATTCATATTATTCTGTTTATGTCTCCATTCTTACGCGCAAACCGAAAGAATAAGCGCATACCAGACTGGTTTGCGTTTGGAATTTACTTCATCAGATGAACGGCTATTTGAGAAAGCAGAGAAATTATTCCAGGAAGCGGAAAAGCTTGAAAATGAAGCCAGGGAGTTATATGAGTTATTTGATGAACTTGAGAAAAAGGAGGGAGTAACAAAAAAATACATGAAAACTCTGCAAACCCTGATTGAAAGCTCTGATCTTTATTTTGAGGCTCATACCATTATTTACCAGGTATATCAGGAGAAAATTGATGCTTTTTATAAAGGTATGCGTTCAAACAGTCGTTTTGCTGCCGGAATGAACAAAGCAAAATACTATGAAATGAGAGCTAAGCGAAACCTGGCAATAGCAGAAAATGTAAGAGAGCAAATAAGAGATGCCGACCGGTTTATCTGGGTGGACCATAAAATGAAACAAGTATTCGAAGTTGAAAAGAATGTATTGAGGGACAAAGGCAGAGCTTTGCAGATTTACCAGGATTTTCCTGTGGAGTATGATTATGGTTGGGAAGACGATGTAACTCCTGAAGAAGTAGCTGAAGTCTTTGGAAGTAAGGCTGTAAATGAACCACCTGAAGACCTTTTCAGCCGCATTAAGAATAAAATGGATAATGATACAACAAAAAATCAGAAGCAGGAGGTGGGCGAGATAATTTTCAGGGTTCAAATAGCTGCCCATACCAAACCTTTGTCAGATGAATATATTAATTCATTATACCAGGGAAATATTCCTGTTGATATGATTTTTGAAGAAAACTGGTACAAATATCAGATTGGTACTTATGATGAATATGAAGATGCTTTAAAGACTCTTGAGGAATGTAATATAAGCCGTGCGTTCATAGTGCCATACCAGGATGGTAAAAAGCTGGGGTTGAAAGAGGCATTGCATATACTTGGAATTAATCAATAGATACTAAGCCTGTATATTGGCAATTCTTTTTTGATATTTCCTTTACTTTCTACAGTGGTTCTGATTATGATTTCTTTTCCCGGGCTGATGATGTTGATCATTTGACGTACTTTATTATTAAATTGATTGCTTTTATTCAGGTGTGAAATATAAAATCCTCCATAGTAGTAACCAACAGAAAAATCTTTTATCCTGTACCACTCTTCGGATCCCGCGATATCATCATCAATGTAAATACTGAGGCTGTCGCAATTTAAAAGCTCGGATTTATAAACAGGGCCGTTCTCCGGCAAAACCCTATTATTGATTTTCAATCTTGGTTGGGGTATGTTTTTAACAGTGAAGTATTTATATCCAAGTGGGAGTGTGTCTTTAGGACTGATCAGGCATACTGACAACCGGACTTTTCCTGGCCTGTCAGGGATCAGGTTATAATGATCTTTATCTTTTATCAATAAACCATTACTGCTTATCACGTGAATACCATTTGACCGAATGCTGTCCGGTAATATTATGCGTAAGGGATTATCAATACCTGCATAAAACAATCCTTTTTTTGAATTTAAGACCTTAAAAAATGTTTTGTCCAGTGTTTGTCCATATCTCGACTGACAACAGGATGGTGTAACCGAATAGCATATCAGAAAGCTGAGAACAATTAAAGTATTATAATGATGGTGTTTATTCATTAATGTTTCAACATGGTACTTGTGGCAAATTACAAATTTTTCTAAATGTATTAAAACCTGATAATTTCAGTTTAAAATCTCATTTGGTATGTGAAATTTGCTTGTTTTTCGTTGAAAGCAGACCACAGGCAGCATTAATATCGGTTCCCCGGGAGGCTCTGATAGTGGTAAACAATCCCTTGTTATTAAGATCATCTTTGAAAAGCTTAATAGTATCATCCGGTGAAGGCTCAAATTGAACACCGGGAATACGGTGATAACGAATAAGGTTAATCCTGCATTTAAGTCCGTTTAGTAATTTTACAAGACCTTTTGCATGTGCAGGTGTATCATTTATCCCTCTGAACATTATGTATTCAAATGATAATCTGCGTTGCCTCTTCCAGTCATATTGTTTGAGTATATCTATTATATCTTTTATCGGGTAGATTTTTTCCACAGGCATAATTTTCTTGCGTTCTTCATGAAATGGTGAATGCAGACTCACTGCCAGGTGACATTCACTATTTTCGATGAACTGCCGCATTTCCGGAATAATACCAATGGTTGATACGGTAATACGTTTAGGACTTAATCCCGGTCCGTAATCATTTGTTAGTATTTCAAGGCTTTTCATTACCTCATGCAGGTTGTCCAATGGTTCGCCCATCCCCATATAAACCAGATTTGTTATGCTTTCTTTTTCAGGAAGTGATAATAACTGGTTGACAATTTCTCCTGCCGTAAGGTTACCATGAAAGCCCTGGCGTGCTGTCATGCAAAATCTGCAACTCCGCATACATCCTATTTGCGAAGACATACAGAGTGTTTTTCGATTTTTATCGGGTATATATGCAACCTCAATGAACTGATCCGCCGAAACGGGAAAAAGGTATTTTTTTGTTCCGTCAGAGGATTCGCTGACATTTACAGGCCGTGTAGTCAGTATAATGAAATTTTCTTTCAGGAACTCCCGGTTCTTTTTTGATATATTGGTCATTTCATTAAATGAGCGTATATTTCTCCTGTAGATCCAATCAGCGATTTGCACAGCCGAATAATTGGGCAGATTATTAACCGCCATAATCTGTTGCAATTCTTCAAGTGTTTTTCCGAACAGATTCTTCATCATATATCAGGGCATCTATGAGCTTTCTTAATTTTATCTGAAAAATAAACATTTTGAGAATAAAACTTAAAGACTAAAATAATCAATCTTAATAAAACTAACCTGTATTTCTTTTGATCAATAACAATAAAAAAGCTGCCTACTCAAGGCAGCTTACATTCTTATATGTATTTGTAAATATTAGTAAACTCTAAGTTGATCTGTTCTTTTCACAACAACCTCGGGTGCATTTTCAAAGGCGGTAATTAATCCGGTTGTGACCATATACTGATTTTGAAAATAAATATGCGGCCTTCTGCTGAATCTTCGCGCTACTCTTCCCGGGATCACCACTGAAAAATCATGATATGGGTAATAAGCGCCGAAATAAAGGAAATATTCATCTGTCCCCGGTTCATAGTATACTTCGTGAACTCTGCCATATATATTACGCACTTCTCCTATATGGAATACTGCATCATAAGCCGATACGGTTGCAATGCGATACCCTATGGGATAATGCCAACGTCTTACTGATGGATACATTTTAATATAGTGTCGATGCATTGTTCTGTTCCATACAATATTTATATTTACCGGATGGCGATATGGATAATATTTAGCCCTGTAATCCCTGTTTCTTGGCGGAGTGGTATATATATGACGTGCTTTGTGGTGACCGCTATATTTCCTGTAAGTGGCAGGATTATGCACAACCCGTTTTGAATCCTGCCTGGAATTGCTGCTTGTAGCGTATCCCCTTCGTGCTTGCTGGTTATTTTCTCTTACAGCAGTTCTGTTGGAAACCCCACGGCGACTGTTTTCATTTTGTATTGTTGCCCTGCTATTGGCTTTACTGCGATCATCCCTGGTGGACCGGTAGTTTTCCTCATTATTGTTATTGATTTTTCTGCTGTTCCTGTCGTTAGAAGCATTGGAGCCGGCCCTGGTATTACTCTTTGAGGTTGTGGACCTGTAAGGAGTAGTACGTGTTGCACTATTTTCTGATTCCTTCTTATTATCAGTAGCTATGCTTCTCCTGGTTTCACCGGAAGTAGTTTTCTTATTGTTTTCCCTGGCAGGTCTTGTGTCACTGGCCGTCCTCCTTGAGGTCTGTGTGAATGCAGTTGCTGCCGCCAACAACATTGCCAATGTAAATATATTTCTTTTCATGACCCTGGTTTTAGTGAATAACACATTTACCTTTTTACTTTCAAATAGCTTGCCAAAAATGATTATAGCTTATAGAATGCATATTAAATGACTTATAATCAATGGTACGCGCGAATCATTTTTTATTATACCATAATAAAAATTATGTGTTTAAAACCTGATGTATGAATATTACAGCCCAGAGTTTAAAGGACAAAGCCATTTCATATAGGTTATACTCCTTAATATTATTTTGGTTTCATAATAATTCCTGCGGTTGTGATTTTTTAAATAAAGCAAGGCCTTTATTTCTGCAGGAATTTGTATTTCCGGTAAAAAGTATGCCTTTTGTTCATAGTATGTTACCTGCCTGATCATGATCGGAAAGATATTATTATTATTTTTGCGGGTTAATCCGGTTAATCGACCGGGATGTTTTTTATTAACCGATTTTTAATATTATGCCTTTAAATATACCAGACAGATTACCTTCAATAGATATTTTACAGAAAGAGAATATCTTTGTTATGCGTGAAACAAGGGCTACGCATCAGGATATACGACCAATGCAGATTGTAATTCTTAACCTCATGCCTTTAAAAATAACCACCGAAACACATATCTTACGGTTATTATCGAATACACCATTACAGGTTGAGGTGGTATTCCTGCATACCAAAGATCATATTTCAAAAAACACACCCATTGAGCATCTAAAAGCATTTTATAAAACCTTTGATGAAATAAAGGACCGTAAATTCGATGGTATGGTAATAACCGGAGCGCCTATTGAAATGCTTGAATTTGAAGAAGTGGATTACTGGAGTGAATTACAACGGATAATGGACTGGGTTAAAACTCATGTAACTTCTACCATGTTTATTTGCTGGGGTGCTCAGGCGGGATTGTATCATTATTATAATGTCCCAAAATATAAATTGGACAAGAAGATGTTCGGAGTGTTTAATCATGTGATCAATAATATAAAAATACCATTGATCCGTGGATTTGATGAGGAATTTCAGGCTCCTCACTCACGCCATACGGAAATACGTAGCGAGGATATTGAAAAAATTCCGGAACTTGAGATTGTTGCTGAATCTCCTGAAGCGGGAATTTATCTTGTAATGACGCGTGATGGCCGCCAGATATTTGTTACCGGGCATGCTGAATATGATCCCACAACATTGAAAGAAGAGTTTGAAAGGGATATAAGCAGGGGATTGAAAATTTCTGTTCCACGGCATTATTTTCCAAATGATGATCCGAACGAAATGCCAAAAGTACGCTGGAAGAGTCATGCCAATCTTTTATTTTACAATTGGCTCAATTATTATGTATATCAGTTGACACCTTATGATATTAAGGATGTGGGTAATAAGTTGAGGAATTTTGGATATAAAAAGGGGAGAGAGGGGAGAAGATGAAAGCAGCCGGGCTAAATCCAGCCTTTAAGCTTATAGTAGAATAAGGCACAAAATTCGCGTAAAACTGTTATTTCATAGTGCAACTGGGTCCAGAATTCATATCGTACCATAAGATTACCGCCAAGATCCGGTACAATATTCCGGCTACCCAGCTTATTATCTTCAAACAATAAATTGCTTTCTATAGCTTCTTCAAAAGCAGGGATACCGTTAACATTTTTTATTCCTGTTTTTTGAAAACACATTATTGCACGGCGCATATGACCGGGTGATGTTATTAGCAATACGACCTGGGAGTCCGGATCAGCGATAAGACTTTTACAATGAATGGCCTGTTCCCTGGTATTACGTCCATCCGGTTCAATCCAAATGTACCGGGGATAATCGATAGATTCTGAGATATAATACGTAAGCTTATTCACGGAACTGTTATTGTCAGTTGTATCTCCCGGCAGGGCAAGGATAATTTCAGCTTCAGGATAATTATCTGCAACTTCTTTCGTATAGTAAGCCCTCATCAGATTAGACGGTTCAGGCATACCGCCACCTCCGAGAAATACAATATAATCCGGTTCATTCATAGTTCCTGTTTTTGATGTCCCCAACCAGTAATAAAACCTGAAGGGTACTGTTGAAAAGCTGAGAATGAACAGCAAAAGTGCCGGAATGCCGGCGATAAAAATAATATATTGAATTGTCCTAATGATCTTTTTCCCAGTCAGAACAATAAGAGATTTATATTGGGATCGTAAAGGCATATTTATATTTTATGAATAAAGATAAGAAATACCAACA